>OGJJ01002373.1_pt1 | contig 12234 bp, 9 predicted proteins | sample 1572081 | NCBI WGS metagenome assembly OGJJ01 (sample SAMEA2582122, study PRJEB24529) | metagenome | biome: Human gut stool | place: China | collected 2011
CCGAAATCTATCTCTATATTTTCTCCGGGATAAACTTGATCCAGTTCGATAGTCAATGAACCATTACCGGGCCATCTGATAACTTCCAGCGCCGGAGAAATCTGAATGCGGTTTATCTTTACCTGTAAAGGTAAGTTCTTTATCTGACTGATATCGCTTATTAGTTTATGCGGCATATAGTCGGTTTCAGCATTCAGCAGTGTGCTATATTTTTGGTTATAGCATTGCGTGACGGTGGCGAAAGTTTGATCAATCAATGGCTTGATTACTTTTCCTGCTGTCTTTATACCCGGCTGGTAAGGGTTTTGGTTGTATGTCTGGTCAATTTGAAACATTTGTTGTTGCAAGGCTTTCACGTGCTTGTATTTACGCATAAATAAAGATTGGTCATTTTTGTCGTATGCTTTGACCATTGCCAGTACTTCATTTCCGGTTTCACCCAATAGTTTGAACTGATAAAGCCAAGGCATGATTTCTACTATAATCGGATTTTTATCAGCATGGGCGACTAAAATATCACTTGATTCAACCATCTGGCTGAAGGTTTCTTGTAGAATAGAGAAGTCTTTTTCAGTGTAAGTTTTATTTTTTATGTAACTTTCAGTAAAGCTCTGCGCTGTGGGTTGGAGATTTACAGATTCCTCTCGGCGATATTTATGTCCGTTGGGGCCCAAGTCCGAATTATGGGCGGCAAAGAATTCCAGTTCAGTGGCAGCATCGGGCAAAATGTTCATAATAGCGTCTTTCCAAGTTTTTTCACTGTTATATTTTGTTGGATTCCAAGCGTATGAGGCTACACTATAAATGGCTATTTTAGAAGCCTCGGCATGTTCCATCGGATTAGTTACAAAGCCAGACATCTGATTGGCTATTTGAGTATCGTTTCCATATACTGGTCCCATGAGCAGATGATCTCTAACGTAATCGGAAACAGGAAAGTTCCACCATATATATGCCGGACGTTTAATCCGTTCGTTTATCCATTGAATACCATCTTGGGTAATATCGGAAATAACCCGGTCTCCTGTCCACATAATTTGTATGGATGGATTCAGTTTGTCTCCTAAAGTAGTAAGATATCCTTTAGCAGGGTCGGACCAACTTTTATTGTATTCTGTGGGGCACATGATAAGGGGAGTTACATCCGGTTTTACTTTTACAAAATGTTCATCTATGTAATTCAGCAGTTCTGCTTGTTTCACAGGGTTGGTACCTTCTCCTGAAATATCATCAAAGAAGACGGCAAAAGAACGGACACCGAGATGATACATCTTTTCAAATTTTGCCAATAATAATTCACGGTCTTCCTTATTCCATTTGATGTCTTGTCCCGGATGGATAGCCCAAACAAAATCGACTTCGTTTTCTTGAGCTACTTTTACTAATTCCTGTAATTGTTTTGCTTCTTTTTCGGGGTAAGGCAGACGCCAGTTGGGAGAACTATGGTAAGGGTCATCTTTAGGGCCGTATATATAGGTGTTCATTTTGTTTTCACCATAAAATTGAAGTTGGCGAAGACGGGCATTATGGCTCCAGGGGGTCCCGTAAAATCCTTCTACGACACCACGGTAGCGTATGGCCGGATAGTCTTGTATCTCTATTACCGGTAATTGGTTATCTTTGAGCAATTGTTTTAAGGTTTGCAAGGCATAGTAGGTTCCACGTTCATCGTTTCCTGCCAGAATTATTTCCTTATTATTGATGGATAGATAATAACCTTCCTTTTGGTTGGGGATCTGACGAGTAAACTTGCGGATGGACTTGTCTCCTTTTTCTCCTATATAAATGCGCAAACCGGTATTGGCCGGGTGTTTTCCACCTAATAAATCTTTTAATTCTTGTACGGCATATGGATTGGCTTCAGTTTCTCCCAAGAGTTGGTAAGTTTCAGGTAAATTGATTTGTCCGTCTTGTTTGGAAACTTGTTGAGGGATGGGCTGTACTTCTATGTTTTGGGCAAAGATAGTACAACCGGTAAAAAGACAAATGATTGCCAAATGCATTTTTTTCATGTTCTGTTGGGGTAAAAGGTTAATAAATCAATGGCAAAGATACGATTTATACAGAAAGAATTCCATCTTTTAATTGTATTATTTCTTCGGAAAGTAGGTAGGAGAGTACCTTTTCCGCTTTTTCACGATTGCTATTCAATTGGTTCAGTAGTTCTGAAGCAGGCATGGCGCCTGCCTGCAATAGCTGTTTGATTTGTTGTTCCAATTCTTGAAATTCTCCCTGTTTTATTCCTGAATGATGTTTGTTAAGACATACATCACATTGTCCGCAGTTGTGTTCGTTCTTTTCTCCGAAATATCTGAGTAGCATTCGGCTACGACATTTATCATCGGCTGTGGCATATTCTATCATAGCCTTGATTCGGGTGGTATAGCTTTTTTTCCGGTCTTCGTATATTTCCCGAGTTAGGGCAAGGCGATTCTTTTCTTGCCGTTCACGGGTATATATAATATAAGGTGTCTTTTTCCGTGGAATGTAATGTATGATATGTCTACGAGTCAGCGCCAGTAGAATTTCATAGATTCGTTGGCGGGTTAATCCGGAGCGGATTACTAAGGAATCTTCGTTAATATAGGCATAATCAGTAAATAGTCCTGTATAAGAACGCAAGATGATGTTTATCAGTTTCTCTGTATCTGTATCATTCTCGTGTAGTTTATAGAGTTCGTCGCGTTTCATCGTGAAAAGAATACGTGAAGCATTATCTTGCTCGTCTGTATATTCTAAATATCCGGCACGGGTCAGAATCTTTAAAGCGCTGTCGGCTTGTACGGGGAAATGTTTGAAGTTACGACAGAATTCATCCAAGTTAAAAGCAAAGGTGCAACCCATACCGTCTCCCATGGCCATTTGAAAATAGTAGTTGATATCTTCGTACACTTTTCGGATATAATCCTTGTCGGGAAATGTATCACTGATACGTTTGTTGAGGGTGGTTTTATCACTTTGGGCGTATAGCAGGACAGCATATGCTTTCTGCCCGTCGCGCCCTGCTCGTCCGGCTTCTTGAAAATAGGCTTCAGGAGAATCAGGCATATCTATGTGGATAACGATACGTACATCTGGTTTGTCGATACCCATTCCGAAGGCGTTGGTTGCTACCATAGTACGGCTTTCTCCGGTGAGCCAGCTTTTTTGACGTTGATCTTTTACATCATTATTCAAACCGGCATGATAGAAAGTGGCAGTTATGCCGTTATTGACCAGTAGTTCGGCAATTTCACGTGTACGTTTCCGGTTGCGGGTATAGACAATGGCGCAGCCGGGCACACTATTTAAAATATGTAATAGCTCTTCCTGTTTATTTTCTGTAGGACGTACAATGTAAGCCAAGTTTTTTCTTTCGAAACTCATTCGGAAAACCTGACTGTCTTTTTTAAAGTTTAGCTTTGTTTGAATGTCTGTTACTACTTCCGGAGTGGCAGTTGCTGTCAGTGCCAATACAGGTATGTCGGGAAGGAGTTCGCGAATTTCTGCAATTTTCAGATAAGCAGGGCGGAAATCATATCCCCATTGAGAGATACAGTGTGACTCATCTACCGTGATCATGCTTACCTTCATGTTCCGTAGTTTGCTACGGAATATTTCAGTATCCAGCCTTTCCGGAGAAATATAAAGGAATTTATAGTCGCCGAAGATACAGTTTTCCAATGCAACAATGATCTCTTCGCGTGTCATGCCTGAATAAACTGCCAAAGCTTTGATACCTCGGTCGCGTAAATTGCGTACTTGGTCCTTCATCAGGGCAATAAGAGGTGTAATAACCAAACATAATCCGGGTTGTGCTAAAGCTGGTACTTGGAAGGTAATGGATTTGCCGCCACCGGTAGGCATCAATCCTAGCGTGTCGTGACCGTTGCCTATACTTTCAATGATTTCTTTCTGTATGCCCCGAAAGTCATCATATCCCCAATATTGTTTTAGAATTTCTTTATAGGTCATTGGAAGGGAAATAAGAAAATTATGTCAAAACTCCAATGACTTATCATCTTATTATTCTGATAAGTGTCTGATAACGTCATTAAAGTTTTGACATATTTCAAAGATAAATCTTTATCATTATTCCTCACTGGGTTTTATATCTTCTATTTGCAATTGTACTTCACCACGTTTGTGCGTATTCTCTTCAATGGTATAACAAATATCAAAAGAACGTTTGGTCTTGATATAGCGTGCTTGTGAACTTTGTCCGAAAGCGATGCCATTCATCACATTGTTTGATTTATTGTCTACCAATTCCAACTTGATGTGTTCCTGATCACGCCCTACTACTTTGCTGGTTCCATAATCATATACATTATGTGTACAAAAGATTGGTTTGTGGTTGTCCGGTCCGAAGGGATTGAACTTTTTCAGGTCGGCATGGAACTTCGGAGTGATATCCCGGAAGTCAATTTCTGCATCAATATCAATTACAGCACTGGTCTGTTCCGGCAAAATATGTTCTGTGACATAGGTTTCAAAACGACGGGTGAATTCTTCCACATTTTCCACTTTCATGGATAGTCCTGCAGCATAAGTGTGTCCTCCAAAGTTTTCCAACAAGTCACGACAATGTTCGATAGCTTTGTAGACATCGAAACCTGATACGGAACGGGCGGAACCAGTTGCCAGATTATCTGTACGGGTTAATACAACTGCCGGGCGGTAATAAATCTCTGTAAGGCGTGAGGCTACGATACCGATAACACCTTTATGCCACGCTTCATTATAGATGACAATGGAACGCCGGTCTGCTAGTCCTTCCAAGTGGTCTACAATTTGGTTGGCCTCTTCGGTCATGGTCTTATCCAGATCTTTACGGGTTTCATTGTATTGGTTGATTTGGTTGGCTTTCTCCAATGCTGCCGAGAAGTCCTTTTCTATGAGCAGTTCCACCGCCTCTTTTCCGTTCTGTATACGTCCGGATGCGTTGATGCGCGGACCTATCTTGAATACGATATCACCTACGGTAATTTCTTTTTCTGATAATCCGCATACATCGATAATAGCTTTCAGACCTACACTGGGATTGGAATTCAACTGCTTTAAGCCGTGGTGTGTCAGCACTCGGTTTTCTCCCATGATAGGTACGATGTCTGATGCTACACTGACAGCAACCAAATCTAATAAAGGAGTTAGTTGATGAAATTCAATGCCATTATTCAAAGCGAAAGCCTGCATGAACTTGAAGCCTACACCACATCCCGAAAGATGATCGTAAGGATATGTATTGTCAGCCCGTTTGGCATTCAGAATAGCTACGGCTGGTGGCAATATATCATCAGGCACATGGTGGTCACAGATGATGAAATCGATACCTTTTTCTTTTGCATAAGCAATTTCCTCTACGGCTTTAATACCGCAATCTAACACAATAATGAGTTTTACACCTGTTTCACAGGCATAATCCACTCCTTTTACTGATACTCCGTAGCCCTCATTATATCGGTCGGGAATATAGTAGTCAATGTTCGAATAGAACTGCTGGAGAAATTTGTATACCAATGCTACAGCTGTTGTACCGTCTACATCATAATCTCCATAAACCATGATACGTTCTTTCCTGCCCATAGCTTGATTAAGCCGTTCTACAGCAATGCTCATATCCTTCATCAGGAATGGGTCGTGTAGCTCGTTAAGCTGGGGGCGGAAAAATCTTTTAGCCTCTGCTGCTGAGGTTATACCTCTTTCCAGCAACAACTTACAAAGAATCGGGCTGATCCCTGTTTCTTTGGCTAATGCTTTAGCTGCTTCTGTCTGTTCTTGGCTTGGAGGTTGATAATTCCATTTGTGATTCATTTTATATATTGTTTTTTCTTTTTTCTGCTCTCGGAGACGGGATAATACCATTTTCTGGTTATACTTACCCAATCAATCCGTAAAGTTAGGAAAAAACAAATAAAAAAACCGCTAATTCCATATATATTTTATGGAATTAGCGGTAAAGTATTGTATAGTAGCGGATTATTTGATACCTAATTTTTTAGCAATTTCTTTAGGCAGTGCATTTTTATTGACTACGATATTCATGGTTTTGTAACGGACGAATGCTTTAGAGGCATACCATAAGCCATCGTATTTTCCGGCTTTTCCCCAAGAATTCTTTACCATATAATAGTCGTTTCCTTCTTGATCCTTAGCTATACCGTAAATCAACATACCATGATCATCGGTTGTTTCCCAATTGTCATAAGCTTCCTGGCGTTCTTCTTGTGTACACCATTTCTGAGGTTGTGGTTTGGTGTTCAGTTTCTTTTCTTCCGGTTTCATTTTCAACCAATGAGCCATGTCTGATCCACTTAGTTCTTGTACTTTTTCCGTATCGGGCATAACAGCTACGCCGTCACGTGTAAAGCCTTGTTCACTGACATCAGATCCCCATGCGATTGGATAGCCGTTATTAATGGCATTATCAAAAACCTGCATGAATTCATCAATGGGAAGGTTGTATGATTGCCCCCAACGCCAGTTGTCTTGAATTTCAAGAACAAATGGTTCGTAGAACGGATGGTGGGTGTACGAGGTCAATGAAATGTAATCATTTGGATTCAATCCTGTTGATTCGAAGAATGAATGGGGAGTGTATTCTTTTCCTTTATAAGTGAATTTTTCAGGGCATTTACCTAAATAGATATCATGAATAGCGGCAATGGCCTTTTTCCATAATGGATTATGGTTATTATCTGTCTGGAGTTTGCGTAATTTTCCTTTGGCTATTGCTGCTACTACAGCATCCGATACGGCTGTAAGTTCTGTATGGTTACTTAATGTATCACCATACATGACTCCCGGACGCATAACTTCTTCGGGTACCAGACCAAATTTTTTCATTCCATAGATAACGTCATAGAATGATCCTCCTTGGGAAAAAGATACATCTCCGTGAGTACGTACGGCGGCATCGGCTCGATCCAAATAAGTTTGGTGTACGATGTACATTTCAGAAAAGTCGTATTCTCCTTTTCCCATACGAAGTAATTCTGATTCTAGAAAAGCCATACTGGAATAGCACCAGCAAGTACCGGCACGGCTTTGGTTCTTGACAGAAGTAATAGGCAGTTCTTTTACTGTAGTGAATACAAACCCTTCTTCCTTTGGCTCTTCTTTTTGTGCATCTTGTGCAAAGAGGCTTATACTGCATAAACCTAATGCTGCTAATAATGTAAATCTTTTCATTTTAGAAATAATAGTTTTGTTTGTTATGTTACTCATTCATGATAGTTTCTACTTCTTCGATAGTGATAGGGATGCGTTTCTCGCCAGTGAAACGGGAGCCTTCCGAAGTAATCAGAATATCGTCTTCCAGGCGGATGCCTCCAAAATCTTTGAATTTTTCAATGGCATCAAAGTTCAGGAAGTCTGTATGCATTTTCTCAGCTTTCCATTTGTCAATCAATGCTGGAATAAAATAGCAGCCCGGTTCATCGGTAATCACAAAGCCTTCCTGTAAGCGACGTCCCATGCGCAGGGAGGCTAGCCCGAACTGGGAAGAAGGACGGATTTCATCGTCATATCCTACGTAAATTTGTCCCAGGTCTTCCATGTCATGTACATCCAATCCCATCATATGACCTAATCCATGGGGCAGGAATAAAGCGTGTGCACCAGCGGCAACAGCTTCTTCCACATTGCCCTTCATGAGCCCCAGGTCTTTTAATCCTTGAACCAGCACTTTGCAGACTTCTAAGTGTACAGACATATAGGTTATACCTGGACGAGTAATTTCCAATGCTTTATCATGGCAAGCCAATACAATATTATACACATCTTTTTGCCGTCCTTCAAATTTGCCTCCCACAGGTACGGTACGGGTATGGTCAGAACAATAATTTGTCACTCTTTCAGCTCCGGCATCTGTCAGCATCATGCGTCCTGGTTCTAATATATGGCTATGGTCATGATTATGTAATGTTTCCCCATGTTGGGTCAGGATAGTGGCAAATGAAGTCATGCTTCCATAAGAAGCGGCGATGCCATCCAGTACTCCGGCGATATATTGTTCCTTTATTCCAGATTTACATAGACGCATAGCGGCTGTGTGCATTTCATAACCGATATTACATGCCAAATCGATTTCTGCTATTTCGCAAGCTTCTTTTACAGAACGTAAATCAACTACAGCTTTTATCAATTCTACAGAAGCGTATTTCTTTACTATAGCGGCACGGATACCGGTTAAGTCTTCCAAGAGCATCATATTATCGAATCGGTAGGGAGGAAGGAAATGTACTTTTCTACCTTGCGCGATAGCTTTTCCTACCACCTCTTTTAGCTGGGGGAAGGGAAAACTTTTCTGAATACCTACTTGTGCAGCCAACTCTTTCACACTGGGTTGGGGCCCCATCCAGATAATGTCGTCCATATCTACATCATTTCCGAAGAAATAATCCTCTCCTGCTTCTATATCTATTACACCTGCATATCCGGGGTGAGAATGACCGAAGAAGTAGAGGAATGAACTGTCCTGACGGAATTTATATGTGTTATCCGGATAGTTTGCCGGAGCTTCATTATTACCTAGTATAAGGATAATACCGTTTTGCACTTTGTTTCTAAGTGCCTGACGGCGTCTTTGATAAGTTGCGGAATCAAACATGGCTAACTTTATTTTAATTGAAAATTTATTGAACTGTGTTGCAAATGTAATAATTATAATCTTAAAAGTACTATTTGCTTATTTGATTTTTTAATCGATTTCGGCTTTATTTTTATCATTTGTCAATCTTGCTTTTCTAATTTCACAGGTTTCTCTTATTTTTCCTTGATAAGTTGCCATTCAGTAATTTATACTGCTAGGAGAATTTGATTGATATTTATGATGGAATGCAATTATTTAATAAATATAAAAGATACGGCTAAATACTTTGAAAAGGTTAACTTTGCAGTGAACTCTTTCAAGGATAGATTTGTTCCTCAACATTGATTATGAAAATAGATGATAAAACAGGGCTGGTACTGGAAGGCGGAGGTATGCGCGGAGTTTTTACCTGCGGGGTATTAGACTATATGATGGATAAGAAGGTTTGGTTTCCGTATGGGGTAGGAGTTTCTGCCGGAGCGTGCAATGGTCTTTCATATATGTCTCGCCAGCGTGGTAGAGCTAAGTTTAGTAATATTGATTTATTGGAGAAATATCATTATATCGGCATAAAGCATTTATGGCGTAAGCACAGTATTCTTGATCAGGAATTGCTTTATGAACATTTTCCTAAGGAAATTCTTCCTTATGATTATAAAACATATGCTGAAAATCCTGCTCGTTTTGAAATGGTGACTACTAATTGCATTACAGGTAGGGCGTGTTATTTGGAAGAGAAACATGATCCTCGACGTATTATTGCCATAGCTAAGGCGTCCAGCAGTCTTCCTTATGTTTGTCCTATAGCTTATGTAGATGGTGAGCCGATGCTGGATGGGGGAATTGTGGATTCTATTCCTGTGTTGCGTGCTATTGAACAAGGATTTGATAAAAATGTAGTGGTACTTACCCGTAATCGGGGATATCGCAAAAAAGGAAAGGATATGAAAATTCCTCATTTTATCTATAAAAAATACCCTCGTTTGCGCGTGGTTTTAAGTAAACGTTGTCGTATTTACAACGAACAGCTTGATTTGGTAGAGCAATTGGAAGACAAGGGCAGGATTGTGGTAATTCGTCCTGAAAAGCCGATGGAAGTGGACCGTATTGAAACAGATATAAAGAAACTGACCGATTTATATGAGGAAGGGTATGCCTGTGCAAAAAAAATGTTCGAAGAAAAACGAATACTTCAAAAATAAACTTTTTGAATGACCTCGTCAGGTCGCATAACCCGACCCGCATACTATATTAAAGGTCGTGCATTATACTCACTTTATCTTGTATTCTCAAGCCTAAATACTGAATTTGCTTGTATTAAATCCAAAATTTATCCAAAAGTGCGGTTGGTTTTAGAGAAGATTTTGTTCCGCAAAGGAAAAATAACAGCCGCGACCAATCACAAAATGATCCAATACCCGAATTTCCATTAACTCAGCCGCCTGCTTGATTTTCTGTGTAATATTTCGATCGGAAAAGCTCGGTTCAGCCACGCCCGAGGGATGATTATGTGCCAAAATAAGCGCCGCCGCATTACAGGCTAAGGCTTCTTTAATGATCTCCCGCGGATACACCATGGCCTGATTGATGGTGCCGAGGAAAAGGTTTTCCTGCTTGATTAAACGATGTTGCGTATCCAAAAATAACACTAAAAAGACCTCTCGTTCCAAGCCTTCCATCTCGGTTTGTAGATACATTTTCACCGCATCGCTTGAAGTGAAACAATGTTCTTCCTTTAATTCCGCCAGCAAATAACGCCTAGTCATTTCGGTACAAGCCTGTAACTGAATAAACTGGGTAACACCAATGCCTTTTACGGCACAAAATTGCTTTTGACTTGCCGTAATTAAGCCGCGTAAAGAGCCAAAATGTTGCAACACATTGCGGGACAATTGCATGACGGGGCAATCCTTAATGCCCGTACGTAAAAAAATGGCCAATAGCTCCTCATCGCTTAACGCCGCCGCGCCGTATTGCAACAATTTTTCTCTTGGCATTAATGGTTCATTCATCTTTTTATTTCGTCTCATAACCTATGGATTGACAATTAATTCATAATGTTAAACGTCATGGTGAAATAACACGCTAAAGTTGGAAGACGGATCGCAAAATAAGATTTTTTATTAAATAATAATTCAAGTAAAATAGCCCGGTTCATCTCCGACTTGGCCAAATCATGGGATTTCATTATGTTTAACCTAGAAAATAAGCGTATTGTAGTAGGCATTACAGGTGGTATTGCCGCTTATAAAACAATCGAATTAATCCGTTTATTACGCAAAGCCCAGGCGCAAGTCAGAGTGGTTCTCACCCCTGCCGCAGCGGAATTTGTCACACCGCTCACCTTGCAAGCTATTTCCGGCAATGCTGTGGCGCAATCCCTGTTAGAGCCGCAAGCCGAACTCGCGATGGGACATATTGAATTGGCGAAATGGGCGGATGCAGTACTTATTGCCCCTGCAAGTGCAGATTTTATTGCTCGTTTAACTGTCGGCATGGCAAACGATTTACTTTCTACGATTTGCCTTGCCACCAACGCGCCGATTTTGCTGGCGCCGGCGATGAACCAACAAATGTATCGCCAAAGCATAACGCAGCAAAATCTAACCGCACTTTTATCCCGTGGTATTCAAACCATCGGGCCGAATAGCGGCGAACAGGCGTGTGGCGATGTGGGCGCCGGACGAATGTCCGAACCATCGGAAATTTTCACCGCACTTTGTCACCATTTTGCTACGCAACAATATTTAGTCGGCCTGAATGTCGCTATCACGGCAGGCCCGACCCGCGAAGCCATTGACCCGGTGCGTTACATCTCCAATCACAGTTCCGGCAAAATGGGCTTTGCCATTGCGGATGCCTTCGCAAAACGCGGGGCGAATGTCACCTTGATTGCCGGCCCGGTAAACCTTGCCACACCTAACAATGTCAACCGCGTTGATGTCACTTCCGCGCAAGAAATGTGGCAAACCGCCTTAGAAAGTGCGGTTAAAAATCATATTTTTATTGGTTGTGCCGCTGTGGCAGATTACCGTGTAGCGGAAGTCGCCGAGCAAAAAATCAAAAAATCCGGCGAGGAAATGACGTTAACACTCATTAAAAATCCCGACATTATTGCCGATGTCGGTCATTTAACCGAAAATCGCCCATTCACCGTTGGTTTTGCCGCCGAAACGCAGAATGTTGCCGATTACGCCAAGGACAAACTTAAACGCAAAAATTTGGATATGATTTGCGCCAATGATGTCTCCGGCGGGCAGGTGTTCGGCCAGGATCACAATGCGTTACAACTCTTTTGGGAAAATAGTGAGAAGACCTTACCGCTTGCAGAAAAAAACACATTAGCGGATGCATTGGTGAGTGAAATTGTTGCGCGTTATCGCCAATAAAAAATGCACCAAAAATTACCCACAATCGAATCAAGCTCGATTATTCGCCCAATGGGATCGTTGGCACAACCAACGTTCAAAATCCGTTGGATTTTTTGACCGCACTTTAATAGCAAAAACATGACAGATTTCTTTAAAGGAAAACATGACACATGAAAAAAATTGACGTAAAAATTTTAGATAACCGTATCGGCACAGAATTTCCGCTTCCAACTTATGCCACCGAAGGCTCTGCAGGTTTGGATTTACGCGCGTTACTTGATGAATGAGTTG
>OGJJ01002374.1_pt1 | contig 12233 bp, 10 predicted proteins | sample 1572081 | NCBI WGS metagenome assembly OGJJ01 (sample SAMEA2582122, study PRJEB24529) | metagenome | biome: Human gut stool | place: China | collected 2011
TAAGAAGGTCATACTGTCCGGAATCTCTCATGTCAAGAAGTGTCTCATAACTTACCGTATTCAGGTTTACGTTGATACCGATCTCTTTCAGGCTGGCCTGTGCTGCCTGTGCGTATACACCAAGCTCTGCACGGCTTGTGTAGATAACAAAATCAAGAACAAGCGGATCTCCGTCCGGAGTCTCTACATATCCGTCGCCATCAACATCTTTGTATCCAGCATCCTCGAGGATCTTTTTAGCGCTGTCCGGATCGTAAGAGTTTTCATCGTTGAGATCATCAAATCCAAAGTCAAGTGTTGGCGGAACCGGTGCTTTACCAGCTGTTGCACCACCCTCAAGAAGAGTGTTGCAGTATGTCTCTTTGTCAAGTCCACGGAGAAGTGCCTGACGAAGTGCCTTGTCGCTGAGTGCATGATCCTCATTCTGGTTCATGAATGCATAAGTAGAACGAAGAGACTGAAGCTCCTGGATGTCGTAATTGTCATTTCCCTCAAACTCAACCAGGTTCTCTGTTTTCAGGTTGTAAGCGATATCGATCTCGCCTGTCTGAAGAGCCATGGAACGTGTTGTCTGGTCATCGACACATTTCAGAGTAACTCTGTCAAGCGGAACTTCGCCATCCCAGTAGTTCTCATTCTTTACTACAACGCAGGAGTCTGTCGGGCTGAAAGACTCTACTGCATAAGGTCCTGTACAGATCGGTCCTTCCATTGCAAATGTGGAATCATCAACATTTGTATCAACGATCAGAAACAGCGGGTCTGCAAGGCATCCGGCCATGTTTGCGTTTGCTCTGTTCAGGTGGAAGATCAGGTTCTGTCCGTCAACTTCAATACTATCAAGGTCAAAGAACTCCGGAACACGGTCGCTCTTCTCAGCTGTACGCTCGATGGAAGCTTTTACCATCTCCGGTGTCATATCATCGCCGTTGGAGAATTTTACACCCTCACGGATCTTGAATGTCCATGTTTTTCCATCTTCACTGTTGTCCCACTCTTCTGCAAGACATGGAACGATATCACCGTTCTCATCGAATTTTGTAAGGCACTCACCGATCGCATAACGGGATACAACCCAGCTGAAATACTGCTCTGTCGGCTCAAGTGTATCTGCAAAGCTTGTTACTCCAATCGTGATTTCCTTATCACTGCTCTTATCGCCCTTTGCCTGAGCCACTGTTGTCATAGAAAAAGTCATCATACATGCAAGTGTAGCAGCCAGCACTTTTTTAACTACGTTATTTCTCATTTCATCCTCCTAAAGATAAATATACTGATTATTGGTGTTGGTTTGTTACAGAAACGTTTTTTAATCCTGGCGCGGATCCAGTACATCACGGATGCTGTCTCCAAGCATATTGAAAACAACAACACAGATCACGATAGCAATACCAGGGTAGATCATAAGCCATGGCGCCTTTGCCATGTAGGTTCTTCCTTCATTCAGCATCAGTCCCCACTCCGGTGTCGGTGCAGTTGCACCAAATCCAAGGAATGAAAGGGAAGCCAGTTCCAGCATCATGGTTCCGATATCTGCTGCCGCAGTTACCACCATCTGGGTTACCATGTTGGGAAGAACGTGTACAAGAAGAATTTTCCAGGTCTTTGTTCCGTTTACCACTGCAGCTTCTATATAAAGACTCTTCTTGACTTTCAAAACCATACTTCTTGCAAGGCGGGCATACTTCGTCCAGCTTACAGCCGCGATGGAGATAACGGCATTTACCAGGTTTGGCCCCAGCATACCGGCAATGGCGATGGCCAGTACAAGGCCGGGGAAAGAGATCATCATATCTGCGATACGCATGATCACCGCGTCCACAACGCCACCGAAATATCCGGCAATAACTCCTAAAAATGTACCGATCACAAAAATCACCGCAACCAGACATAATGTCATGATCAGGGAAGTTCTTGTTCCGAAAATAACACGGGAAAGAAGATCTCGTCCAAGTTTATCCGTTCCGAACGGATGAGCGGAACTCGGCTCCTGCAGTGATTCAGTCATAACTGCATTCAGCGGATCATATGGCGCAAGCTGCGGTGCGAAGATCGCAACGCCAATTACCACCAGGCCCAGAATGAAGAAAAGAGTGAACTGTTTATTTTCTTTAAATACTCGTAATACCTTTTTCAATTATCTATCCTCCTTAAGTCTTGGATCGAGATAAGTGTAGGACAGATCCACAAGCAGGTTGATGCACATGTACAGGATCGCGATCCAGAGTACATAGCCCTGTACAAGAGGATAGTCACGACAGGAAATTGCCTTTACTGCCATATTTCCCATACCAGGCCAGTTGTAAATGATCTCTACAACTGCGGTACCTCCAAGGAGGCTTCCAAGGGAAAGACCCAGCAGTGTTACCAGCGGAAGCATTACATTAGGAAGAACGTGTTTCCAAAGGATCACGCTTTCTTTGATTCCACGCATTCTTGCACCGGTCACATAATCCTGGTGAAGCTCCTCCAGCACCGCACTTCTTACCTGGCGGGTATATTTCGCAGACATGGCAAGTGCAAGAGTCAGTGCCGGAAGGATCATAGACTTGAAATCCGTACTTCCTCCTGCTACATTGATCCAGCGAAGCTGAACACCAAAGATACTGAGAAGGATCAGGCCCAGCCAGAAGCTTGGAACAGATACTCCCACAAAGGTAATTCCTCTCACAAAATAATCCGGGAATTTGTTCTGATATACAGCGGCCAGGATTCCAAGCGGTATGGAAATAATGACCATCATCAAAAGTGCCAGCAAAGACATCCTCAGCGTCGGCCAGAAACAAGATACCAGTTTATCCGTTACCGGCATTTTGAAAGAATAGGACTGTCCCATATCTCCTGTAACAACACCCTTCAGCCAGGAACCATACTGCACGAGAAAGGGCTGATCAAGGCCAAGCTCATGTCTTGTTTGTTCCAGAAGCTCCGGTGTCGGAAGATTACCACATTCTGTCAGCATGATCTCCGCAGGATCACCAGGTGACAGGTAGGTCAGTCCAAATGTGAAAAAGCTGATTCCAAATAATACAATGATGATCTGGAGAAATCTTTTTCCTATTTGTTTCTTTGTCACGTTTTACTCCTTTCCTCATTTGATGCGATTTTAACATTGCCGTTTTAATTGAGTTAAATAAAAAAACTACTGGATTCTTATTATGCAGAACATGCATGGAATTTTAGAAATTTGCACGAAAAAAGCCCGCGATGAAATACGGGCACATAAAAAAAATATGCTTCCTATCTTCCGTAAGAATCATTTTAAAACAATTGCAAGCAGGTCTCCTGACTTAGGATCCTTACCCTCAGACACCTTCCCGGTCTATTTCTCACGCACTCGACCAGTGGTATTTTGTCTGAGGATTCCCCCTTACAGTGACGGGATCGTACCGGATTTACACCGGTTTCCCTATTAATCCTCTCAGAACTTACAACGGCTGATGTGCAAATCAGCAAATGCTGTTAAATTACCGGAATATTATACGATAAAACTATAGTTTATGTCTATGGAAAAATGTTATATTTTTTGAAAACTCATAAATTTTGTTAAAGATGCTTGAATTGTATATATCCCCCATTGGGGATTTGACAATTAAATTTATCTGATCTGCTAAAAAAACACGGATTTTACCTCGCTGTTTTTACAAATAGAATAGCAAATGGTAAAACCCGGTTTTCTTACTGTTTCAATATGATTTCAGACAGAAGCGTTCTGAAAAGGCTGTTTACTATCAGGTCAGAGTATCTGTGATCGCCGCATATGCGATCATCGGTCCGTCTTCAATGATATTCAGGCTGGCTGTCTGATAAAGTACGACTCCGTTTTCAGTTGCAATAGACGTGTAAAGTAAATTTCCATAGTAATCTCTCAATTCACCCAGTTCTTCTCCCTTAAAGAAGTACTCTCCAGGCTTCTTGGATGGATACCAGCATCCGGTATACGGCGCATATTCATAGACTACATTTTCAAGAAGCATCTGACGGTAATGCTTCAGACCATGACACGTCTTTCCCTGGAGATGAAAAACAAGGTGACGGACGTCTCTTTTATCCTGTTCTACTTCCTCCCAGGTCCAGTAGCTGTGTCCGCCTCTTTCGATAAGAATACTTGGAATTCCAAGAGAAGAAGCATAATTATAGGCGCCACCTGTGGCGGTTGTGGAACGGACTACATATTTTACGCCGATATGCCGTGCCATATGTAATGACTTCTCTGCTGTTTTTTCATCTACAACCCCTACATAATAAACATAGGGATGAAGTTGTTCGAACCCATCTCCGCTGTGCAGGTCGATATAATAATCTGCTATAGAAAAAAGTTTCGTTACTATAGTATAGGCAATGCGATCTGCAGCCGTTCCCTCAGGATCTCCGGGGAAAACGCGGTTCAGGTTCTTGCCATCCTCATAGACCAGACTCATGGTGCGATGCTCAAAGCCGCTGACGTTGACCAGTGGAACGATGATCACATTTCCCTTCAGTTCTTCCGGCTGAAATTCTTTTGCAAGTTCCATTGCTGCCTGGATTCCCACATACTCCGCACTGTGTATTCCTGCCGTGATCAGGACCGTCGGTCCGTCTTCCACTCCGCATATCACAGTTGCCGGCATTGCCATGCCATTTCCTGAGATCTTAATTTTTCCCTGTGCCTTCTCTCCTTTTTCAATCACCCAGTCATCAATTTTGATCATTGATTGTTTCCCTTTTCCTTTTTTATATTTCCGCACTTTTGACGATAAGTATAACATGCCTAACCGAAATTGTATATATTCTTTTTAGGATTCCAGGAATACAGAAAAAAGCTTCCGTAACCGTTTTTTCTGACCCGGTGTACAGAAGCTTTTTTCCTGAATGATATATAATTTATCTTTTCGCCAGTTCCCTGGTGATTTCTTCCCAGCTGACGCCTTTTTCCACCATGAGTACCATCATATGATAAAGAAAATCTGAAATTTCATATTTAATCTCTTCTTTATCCGGATTTTTGGCTGCAATGACGATCTCTGTGCATTCTTCACCGACTTTTTTCAAAATCTTGTCGATTCCTTTATCAAAAAGATAATTAGTATAGGAACCTTCCTTTGGATGCTCTTTTCGGTCAGTGATCACATCATACACATTCTGGAACACGTGAAGTGGATTGGTATCATCGTACTCTTTTTTCATCAGCGGTTTGAAGAAACAGGTACGGTTTCCTGTATGGCAGGCAGCTCCAACCTGCTCCACTTTGGCAAGGATCGTATCATTATCACAGTCAATAGTAAGAGCCTTTACATACTGTACATGTCCGGATGTCAGACCTTTGGTCCAGAGCTCATTCCGGCTGCGGCTCCAGTATGTCATTTTTCCCAGCTTCAATGTTGTGTTAAAAGCAAGCTCATTCATATAGGCCAGCATCAGTACTTCATCCGTCCGGTAATCCTGGACAATAACCGGAACCATTCCGTCACTGTTTAATTTAAAATCCGACCATGCAATATTACTTTTATATGTGTTTACCGGAATTCTGGCTTCTTCGCAGGTTTCCTTAAATGTATGCAGATCATTTTCAAGACTGCTTACATAAGCACCGCAAAGTCCGGACACAGCTGCTTCTCCTAAAAGCTTCAGAACATTCTCAGATCTGTTTTCATCGGTATGAAGAACAATGGAAATCTGAGAAATCTCTGCGATTTCATTTTCGACAGTGTCCAGAGCCAGAACAGTGTCTGCATATTTTTCGATCAGATCCTGATTTTCTGTGAATTCTCTCAGATCAGAGATGCTGATCATCATACGCTCTTTTCCAAAGCGGCGTGATACTTCTTCCAGAAGCTTGATATTATTCTCTTTCGAAAAATTCAGTACAACTTTGGCACATCCCGCATAGATCAGCTTTTTTACATCTTCCATACGTTTGATATTTCCCGCTGCGATAACCGGGATCTCAGATGCCTGACAGATATCACGGATTTTTCCGATTGCACGGTCATGCTCTGCATCTGTGGAAGAAAAGTCAAATACCAGAAGCTCATCTGCCCCATTGTCACCGTAAAATTTTGCAAGTGTTTCTACATTTCCGTCTCCGAAAAGATTTCTTTGTCCAAATCCTGTTACCGCCTTTTCTGAATGAAGATAAAGACATGGGATCAACTGTTTGTTCATAAGTGGTCTCCTTCTGTATCAGAGGCTTCCCTTGGTAGAAAGCACGTCTGTGATCCGGGAATCGTATTGTGTTGCTGCATCAAGGGCTTTCGCAAAGCTTTTAAACATGGCCTCTGCCACATGATGGCTGTTTCCTCCGGAAAGAACCTTGATGTGAAGATTCATTGCCGCGGAATAGGATACTGCATAAAAGAATTCCTTTACCATCTCTGTGGCCATATCTCCTATTTTTTCAGTAGAAAACTCTGCATCCCATCCAAGATAAGGTCTTCCGGAAAGATCTACTGCGCAGAGTACAAGCACTTCATCCATAGGAAGGATACAGCTGCCGTAACGTTTGATCCCTTTTTTGTCGCCAACTGCCTCGCGGATAGCGTTTCCAAGGACGATCCCTGTATCTTCAATGGTGTGATGATCATCTACATTCAGATCACCGTGGACTCTCAGCGTAAGATCATACAGTCCATGGCGCGTAAAACCGTCCAGCATATGGTCAAAAAAGCCAATACCTGTATCAATATCGGAACTTCCCGTTCCATCAATATTCAGCTGCAGACGTATCTGTGTTTCTTTTGTGTTTCTTTCGATCAATGCTTCTCTTGCCATTATTCGTTCTCCTTGTCCTCTTCCTCAAAACGGACTGCAATGGAATTTGCGTGTGCAGTCAGCTGTTCCGATGTGGCAAACTGGATAATGTCCTTGTGGATCTTTCGGAGTGCTTCTCTTGAATAATATACAATACTGGATTTTTTGATAAAATCATCTACAGAAAGTGCGGAGAAAAATTTGGCAGTTCCATTGGTAGGAAGCACATGGTTTGGTCCTGCAAAATAATCTCCAAGTGGTTCAGAGCTGTGCTCTCCGATAAAGATCGCACCTGCATTTCGTACCTTCATCATATCTTCAAAAGGATTCTTTGTGACGATCTCCATATGTTCAGAAGCAATTTCATTGGCAGCCTCAATGGCCTCGTCCATATCTTCTGCGATCAGGATATAGCCAAAGTTCTCCAGGGATTTCTCGATAATGGCTTTTCTGGAAAGTACCTCAACAAAACCTCTGACTTCTTTATCTACCTGATCTGCAAATTCCTCATTTGTTGTGATCAGGATCGCAGATGCCATCTCATCATGTTCTGCCTGAGAAAGAAGATCTGCTGCAATATAACGAGGATTTGCAGTCTCATCTGCAAGAACGAGGATCTCGCTTGGGCCGGCAATAGAATCAATGCTTACGTATCCATAAACTGCCTTTTTTGCAAGCGCAACAAAAATATTTCCGGGTCCTACGATTTTGTCAACCTTTGGAATACTCTCGGTTCCATATGCAAGTGCTCCGATGGCCTGTGCACCACCCACTTTATAGATTTCATCTGCACCGGCTTCGTTGGCGGCAACAAGTGTGCTTGGATTAACTTTTCCGTCTTTTCCAGGAGGTGTTGTCATTACAATACGGTCAACACCGGCAACTTTTGCGGGAACGATATTCATCAGCACGGAAGACGGATATACAGCCTTTCCACCGGGAACGTAAACACCTACACGGTTCAGAGCGGTTACCTTCTGACCAAGCATGGTTCCGTCTGTTGTGCTTGTGAACCAGCTGTTCTGAAGCTGCTTTTCGTGATAGCTGCGGATATTCACCAGTGCTTTTTTGATCACATCGATCAGGGAAGGATCTACCAGCTTGTATGCTTCCTCGATCTCCTCCGGTGTTACACGGATCGTATCCCTTGTCACTTCGACTTTATCAAATTCTCTGGTAAATGCAAATAACGCGGTATCTCCCTCTGCTTTTACTTTGGCAAGTATATTTGCTACTGCATCCTCGTATTTTCCATAATTATTAGGGCTTCTTTTTAAGAGAGTTTCCAGAATATCTTTTGTAGATTCTTTGGTGAGTTTTACCTTACGCATAATAAATTCTGCCTTCTTTCTGTATTTTGGAGGTTCATCTGTTGCTCAGTTTATTTGACCACACCTCGAAGTTCCGTGATCAGTTTGCGGATCCGTTCATCTTCCATTTTCATGCTGACCTGATTGACTACCATACGTGCAGACAGCGGGCAGACTTCTTCCAGCACCTTCAGGCCATTCTCACGAAGGGTGCTTCCGGTTTCCACGATATCCACGATAACCTCGGAAAGTCCTACGATCGGTGCAAGCTCAATGGAACCGTTCAGCTTAATGATTTCCACAGTCTGATGCTTTTTGTTATAGAAGTAATCCTTTGCAATATTTGGATATTTTGTAGCTACACGGATCAGCTGATTGTTATTCAGAACTTCCCTGGCGCTTTCAGGGCCGCATACGCACATGCGACATGCTCCAAATCCAAGATCCATAACCTCATATAGCTTTCTTCCTTCTTCCAGAATGGTATCCTTACCTACGATACCGATATCTGCTGCACCATACTCTACATAAGTCGGCACATCCGGACCTTTTGCAAGGAAAAACTTCAGCTTCAGTTCCTCGTTGGTAAAGATCAGCTTTCGGGAATCTTTGTCACGCATCTCCTCACATGTAATACCGATCTTCTCAAACATATCCAGTGTTTTGCTGGCCAGACGCCCTTTTGTGAGGGCAAATGTAAGATATCTCATCAGTCCTGCTCCTCCTTTGCCGGGCACAATGCCACTTTTTTACCTTCGTTTCGAAGCTCCATTGCTTCCTGGATCGCTTTTTTCAGATTTTCCGGATCATAGGTGATCACAATGGTCTTATCACCGGCCGGAACAGTCAGTTTCTGTCTGGAAAGCGCGAGCATCAGGTTATCGACCACAATGGCAAATCCAATGGAAGAAGCCGGTTTTCCGAAATGTTTCATCAATTCGTTGTATCGTCCGCCTTTGATCAGAGGTTCACCGGTTCCATATGTATAGGCCTGGAAAATGATCCCTGTATAATAACGGAACTTACTGAGCATTCCAAAATCAAAAGCAATGTATTTCTCACAGCCGTATACTTTCAGGATCTCATAAATTTCTTCCAGTCGTTTTACTGCAGAAAGTGCCTCCGGATTGGAGGTGAGTTTTTTTGCTTTTTCCAACACTTCTGCTGAACCGAACATCTGAGGCAGTTCAGCAAAAGCCTTGGAAAGGTTATCGCCTAAATTCTGTCCCTTAAGAAGTTCTTCCACACCAAAATAATTCTTCTGAGAGATCAGCTCACGAAGATGCTCTTCTATCTCTGGCCCCAGATCTGCCTCTGCAAGCAGGGATTTATAATAATCTACCTGGCCTACGCTAACCTGGAATTCGGTAAGTCCTGCTGCCTTCAGACACTCCACGGTCATAGCAAGAATTTCAGCATCTGCTGCTGCAGAATCATCTCCCATATGTTCAACACCCATCTGAGTATTTTCTTTCATTTGACCTCTGTAACTGGAATTGTTGATAAATGTATTTCCGGTATAACAAAGTCTTACAGGTCCCTTTTCCGGATCAAAATAAGTTGCACATGCTCTGGAAACAGACGGTGTAAAGTCAGGTCTGAGAACAAGTGTGTTTCCCTCTCTGTCAAAAAATTTATATAAGTCCTTGGATGGAATCGTTCCTACTTCATTGCTGAACACTTCAAAATACTCAAATCCCGGTGTTTCTATATCTTCATATCCATATCTTGAAAACACCTGGTGGAGCTCCTTCTGGAGCCGTTTTTTGCGGCTGCATTCCTCTCCATAAATGTCCCGCACACCTTCAGGTGTATGAAAAATACGCTGCATGTTTATTTCCTCCGTAACACGTTTTGAGATTTCCTGCGTTTCACTTTAATTCGCTACCATGCTACCACAGAAAAACTTAAATTTGATTATATAGGAAACCTTTCCAAAAGTCAATCCCGTAATTGCAGATCTTTCTGGATTCCTTCCAGATAAGGAACCAGAAATCCATTTTTTCCGGAAAGATAAAATTCCTGGTCCAGCTCTTCCCGACGAAAACTTTTTCGTCCGCCGTCTTCCATCCTTTTCCAGAATTCCTTCAGCTTACGAAGGGTAAGATAATAAAAAACATTATCTGCGCTGAAATAGATCAGAAAAAAAGCAATCCCCTTCTGCTTTTCAAACTCATCCATAAATGCTACCTGATGAGGATGAATGTTCGCAAGGGGAAAAGTTTTTACACAGCATTCTTTTGCATCGAAGCAGACAGGGATTCCCTGTACTGCTCCGATATAATCTACGGTACTTTTCTGTTCAAAATATGCCAGCGTGATATGCCGGGAGGTTTTATCCATTTTAACCGGAGTGATAGGGGTCGGAATTTTCTGGATGAGGGCCAGTCCCTTTTCCCTGTACTGCTCATTGGTACGATTGATAAGTTCCTCCAGAGTAGAACCACGAAGTCCTCTGCTGTTCCATGTTGCCATAAAGTCTGTCCTTTAATTTAGAAGTTTGATGGATGGGAAATAACGGATCTCCGCTTTTCCGACGATCTGATCAAACTGTACATATGTATTCTGCCAGTATCGGGAATCCTTGGAATTGTTACGGTTGTCTCCCATCATAAAGTAACAGTTTTCCGGTACTTCGTATGGTCCGAAGCTTCCAAGAGGAGTTTCCGGCACAAAGGAATCATCCAGAGGTGTCTCTGAATCATTGATATAAACTTTACCATCTTTGATCTCTACTTTATCTCCTGGAAGACCGATGATACGTTTGATGAACAGTTGGGACTCATCATCCGGATATTTGAAGATCACAATGTCAAAGCGTTCCGGATCTTTCCATTTTTTTGAGATCTCGTGACCAAATACATCCATATTCAGACCATAGGCCAGACGATAGCCAAAGATACGATCCCCGGTCATAATGGTATTTTCCATAGATTCTGACGGGATCTTTGCATTGATCAGTACTACATTGTTGATAACCAGGACTATAGCAACTACAATGATGATCATTTTTACATAGTCCCATACTTCATGCCAGATTTTCATATTATTTATTCTCCTCTACGTGTTCTTCTTTCAGGATTTTTTGAAACAGATAAGGCAAAGGGGCCGTGAACTCTTTGCCAGACAGATAGGAAAGACGCCCTTCAATTTCCGGAATTTCCAACCTGTGTGCGTGAAGCAGCTGCGATTTCAGACCATACTTTCTGCAGTATTCATCGTTTAAGGTACGCCTGCCGTACTTGTAATCTCCAATAAGGGGATGACCAGTTCCTGCAAGGTGTGCCCTGATCTGATGTGTGCGTCCGGTAATCAGCTCCACCTCAAGAAGGGTAACGGTTCCGTTATCTCCAAGGGGACGGTATCTGGTCTCAATGGGAAGTGCTCCAGGAGTTTCTTTTTCCTGTACTGTTACTTTATTACATTTTTCGTCTTTATGCAAATATCCTTTGATATATTTTTCATTTTTTATAACACCATTTACCAGGCAGCGGTAAAATTTGTGAAGGCTTCGATCATGAAACAATGAAGAAAGCTCCTGAAGTCCTGTCAGGGATTTTCCTGCAGCCACAAGTCCGCTGGTATTACGGTCCAGACGATTGCAGACAGATGGGCGGAAGGTATGTAAAGACGCCTCTGTAACCGCTCCGCTTTCCAGAAGATACCCCGTCAGATATTCTACCAGTGATGGTTCCTTATCATCTGCAGGCTGGGAAAGCATTCCCACAGGTTTGTTGATCAGAAGAATATCAGTGTCTTCATAGATGATATCCAGATCAGTTACGGCCCTTGCTGTCTGTTCCTGCTGACTGAATTTTGAAAAAGTTTCATCACTGAGAAACAGTCTGATCTGGTCTCCGGTGTTGAGCTTTTCGTTTCCAGTTGCTTTTCTGCCATTTAATGTGATGTTTTTTTTGCGAAGCATTTTATAAAAAAAGCTTTTGGGTGCATTCCGGAGTAGTTTTGCAAGATATTTGTCAAAGCGCTGTCCCGCTTCATTTTCATTAATAATAAACTCTTTCATGCTGGATATCCTCTTAGATACACAAATTCAGGATCACATGCTTCACCATTTCATCTCTGGTAAAATCAGGATATCTTGGATCTGGTGTAAAGCGAAGCCCTTCTTCTAAGGATTCCTTGTGTTCGTTCATAGAATCAAGACGTTCCAGAAACTGCTCCAGTCTTGTAAAT
>OGJJ01002386.1_pt1 | contig 12170 bp, 9 predicted proteins | sample 1572081 | NCBI WGS metagenome assembly OGJJ01 (sample SAMEA2582122, study PRJEB24529) | metagenome | biome: Human gut stool | place: China | collected 2011
GTAGAGCCCACTCAACCACTGCGTCTTGCTCGACAATCCAAAAATAATTGAGAGGTTAGGACTTTTGTCCCAGCCTTTTTCTTTACTAATTTCTAAAAATGAGTAGAATTTGTATGTTTTTCAAAAGATATTACAGGGATTTTCCAGTCTTTCATTGAAAATGGTTCAGAAATTTTGTATAATACCCTAGTATAAACAATAGTTAAGGAGATTCATTATGTCAAAACAAGATTGGCTGGATTATTTCGAAGCCGTAAATGGTCGTTCTGCTAGTGCAGAAGAAATTGCTCAAGCACTGGCTGCAGGAGAATTTCAAGAAGAAGTAGTGGTTCCAGAAACCCCACAAGCCCCAGAATTTGTCGCAGCACCAACTGCCCCTGTGGAAGAACCAGTTGCTGCTCCACAAGCCCCAGAATTTGTCGCAGCACCAGCAGCTCCTCAAGCTCCAGAGTTTGTTGCAGCGCCAGCAGCACCAGCAGCACCAGCAGCACCAGCAGCACCAGCAGCACCAGCAGCGCCAGCAGCGCCAGCAGCACCAGCAGCACCAGCAGCACCAGCAGCTCCTGCAGCTCCTGCAGCGCCAGCAGCACCAACTGCTCCTACAGAAGAACCAGTCGCAGCTCCAGTTCAAGAGCCTGCCCCTCAAGCTCCACAGCAAGCCTACCAACAACCGACTCAAGCAGCTTATCAACAAGCTCCTTACCAAGGTCAACCAGGACAACCTTATCCTGCCCAACCAAGTCAATTTGGTGTAGCCGTTGGTGGTTACTGGAATTGGTTCCTTTCAGCTTTGAAACGTCCAACTGCTGTAGGAAATCCAAAAGCTCTGAACGGAATTTTACAGTATGTCTTAACTGCCTTTGTCTTGACCCTATCAACTTTCTTCACAGCTAGTGGAGCTACAGGTGGTTATGGAATGGATTTCCGTGCCTTTATGTTGACATTGATTTCCCTATTCTTTAGCGTTTACGCCTTCCAAGTAGCTGGATTCTTTGTTCGTCGTGCGGTTCTTCAAGATAAGGAATACAGTTACGGTCGTTCATTTGAAGAGTTTGGACGTTTGTCTGTTTACACTTTGCCACTTGCCCTTCTTGCTTTCTTAGTAGGTCTTGTAAAAGTTTATGAATTTTATGGCTTTGTAAACTTCCTTATTTTCTTCTTGTTCTTTGTTGGAACATGCTATGTTGTTCATCAAGGATTGAACAAGACAAGCTTTAAAGCAGATAAATTCTTGCTTCTAGTAGCATCATCTGTTGTCTTGCTTCTCATTGCCATCTTTGTCATTTATGTGAATGCTCGTATTTTAGAACAAGTAGCCGTAGGATTTATTCCAAGTGCTCCAAATTTCTCTAACTTTGGATTCTAACAATATCACAAAACGGAAGGTGGGGAACCCACTTTCCCTATTTTATAATGAGGGAGAAGAGATCCATGCAAAAGAAATGGGTTGAATTATTTGAAAAAGTGATCGGTCGCAAACCGTCACCAGAAGAGTTTATGGCTGGGAAAGCTTGTGGATTTGATTTGAAACAAATTCAGTCTATCGCAGGAAATGCACCAGCAGAGGAAGTCGCTCCTGTTGAGGAACCAGTGGTTGAACCAGTTGAAGAAGTGAAGAATGTCGATCCACTTCTAGCAGCTCGTCAGGCTTGGTTGCAACATTTTGAAGAAACCTATGGCCGCAAGCCAAGTGCAGAAGAATTTACCGCGGCAAAAAGTCAAAACTTCGAGTTTTTTGTAGGACCTGTACCTGAAGCAGAATTTGCGAACCCAGATTCAACAGAAGAAACACAGGAATATGTACCTCAACAGCCGACTCAAGAGTATACGGCTCCACTTGCTGCTGAGGAAACGCAGGTCTTTGCTGGTCCAAATGTTACAGAAGCAGGTCCAGCTCAGAAAAAACAAAAGGCCCCTAAAACGAAGGGTGGAAAGAAACTTTCCAAGAAGAAAATTGGGATTATTTCTGCTATCGCAGTCCTTGTGATCGCTTTGGTAGCAGCCTTCTTTTACTTCCAGTCTACAACACGTGTCGAAGTGACTGCAGATAAATTCATTAAGGCAGTGGACACCAAAGATTATCGCGAAGCAGCAGACCTGCTTTCAACCGATAACGATAAATGGACAAAGGATGAAGCCGAAAGCTTTATCACTAGCATGGAAGATCAAGGGGTCGATATCGGTACAGAGTTGAACAAGATCATCGATAATGGTGGAGAAGGCAGCTATACGGATAAATCTGGAAACAAGATCTTTGGTTTGGAAAAAGCGGACAAGAAATTTGGGATCTTCCAAGAATACCGTGTGGCCAGCTATCCAGTGCAAGTGAAGGTCAAGACCAATTTGGACCAAGCCAAACTCAAAGTGGCTGCCAATAAAACGGTGACCTTGAAGAAAGATGCAGTGACAGACCTTGGTTCTTTCCATTACAATACAAAAGAAATGGAATTGACTGCTAAAACAGAGGTCGGAAATGTTACTTCTAAGATCCATCTCAATCCTAAAAAAGCAACCAAGAATAACTTAGAATTGCAATTGAATTCTGAAAAACGCAATTTAGAAGTTGAGTTCCCAGATGAAGTTGAAAACCCAACGGATGTGAAGGTTGTGGTCAACGGCAAAGAAGTCGGAACCAGCACGACCTTTGAAGTAGACAGCATTCCTTATCAAGAAATTGAAGTACATGCCGTCTTCAACATGAATGGGGAAACCTATACAACTGAAAAGGCTAAGGTGACGATTGAAGAGGGTGAGAACGATCCGATCGAACTTAAACTAGCCAAAGATACCCTAAAACGCATCAAGAGTGCACAAGATGCTAAGAAAGCGCAAGCTGCCAAAGAAGAACAAAATCGGACCTTGGCGGAAGAATTCTTGAAAGAGTACCGCGACGCTGTCTTTAGCTCCGTTTCAAATCGAAATAACACCTACTCTAAATACTATGACACACAAAGTCAAGCCTACAAAGACATGGTTGAGTTCACAACTGGTGATGGTGTTCGAAAGGCTAAGATTGACTACTATACTCCAGGAGCTTTGGACATTCAAAGTGTTACGGAAGAAAATGGTGTGGTGACGATTAAGACTTATGAAGATTTTACCGTGCATTATACAGATAGCCATCCAGATTCACAAAACCGCAAGTACAAGACCTACACCTTGAAAAAAGTAGGTTCAAGTTATGTGATTACGGATATTGTCGTAACAAAAGAATCATAGGAGATTCCCCATGAAAGCAAGATTTTCCAAATTAACTTTGGTGACAGTTGCCTTGTTAACCCTGACAGCTTGCTCCCAATCTCAATCCACTAGTTCTAAATCTTCTGCAAAAGAAGAAAGCAAACAAACGCAAACCAAGTCTTCCAAAGAAAGGTCTTCTGCAAAGGATACGTCAAAAGAAACTGGCAAAGAAGAGTCGTCAAAAGCTGGTAAGTCAGATGTCAAAGTGGATTCTGGTGTCAGCTATAATGGTTCTTACTATAGTGTCAAAGGGAAATATGGTGAGGTCATGATCGCCAACAAACATTATCCCTTGTCGCCTGACTTTAACCCAGGGGAAGATCCTGAAGCTGTTTCGGCCCTTCATGAATTGATCGCAGCCATGCAGGCAGAAGGTTATCCGATCAGTGACCAATATAGTGGTTTTCGTAGCTACGACACCCAAGTTGGCCTCTACCAAAACTATGTCAATCAAGATGGTCAGGAGGCAGCAGATCGTTATTCTGCAAGACCGGGTTATAGTGAACATCAGACAGGTTTGACCTTTGATTTGATCGATACCAGTGGTAATCTGGTTACAGAACCTGGACCAAGTAAGTGGTTGCTCAAGAATGCTGCTAAATATGGCTTTGTGGTTCGTTACCAAGAAGGAAAAGAAAAAGTAACAGGCTACATGCCTGAAAGTTGGCATCTCCGCTATATCGGAAAAGAAGCACAAGATATCGCTGACTCAGGTTTGAGTCTAGAAGAATACTATGGCTTCACCGGTGGCGATTACGTTGATAAATAAAAAAGGTTGGGGATTTTAACCCCAACCTCAGATTGAAGACAAAGTCATATAAAAAACTTTCCTTAGGTGAGTACGGACGTCAGCGAACTTCTTCGAAGTTCCAAGACTTAGTTTTGAGCCTAGGGTCTCAAAACTCCCGAGTGCCTGAAACGTTATTGTTTCAGGCACTTTTCTCACAGCGGAAAGTTTCGGTATTTTCTTGAATCGATTTAAAAATTGGAACTCATTTTTATTTTTTTTTTGCAAAATCGCTTAACTTATTTTACTTTAAAGTAATTTGTCTACATTCTAAAAGCAGGAGCCTAGCATCCTGCTTTTTTGCTTTTACAAACAAGTTGAACAAGGTGATCTGAATGTTGTTCATTTGCCAAAAAGAAAAACCTTCTCCATAAAGGTAGGAAAAGGTTGGGGGATTTAGTTCCAGCTAGCAAAGTCGCAGACGCTAAGAATGATCGTACCGATTTCGATTGGCTCTTCCTTGGCACCGGATTCTAACCAGGTCACAATCACAGATTCGATTGTAGCGATAAAAATTTCTAGACCATACTTGTATGGAACTTGAAAGTCTGAAATGATGTGTTCTTTCGCATGGGGAGTATCGTCTAGTGCATGGAGTGTAAAACTTCTTATTAGTTTACGGAAGTCCGAGCAACAGGATTGGGACAATGCATAAATAAAATCATAATTGTCTTTAATAGCAGTCAAGACATTGAGAAAGTTCACTTTGACAGGGCTTCCCTCAACGAAGAGGCTATCCAATTCTTGCATCATGTCCATTTTCATTTGTTCAAACATGTCGTATTTATCGACATAGTGCAAGTAGAAGGTCCCGCGGTTAATCCCAGCGGTTTCAGTTAATTGTCGAATAGTGATGCTTTCAAAAGGTTGTTGCAAGAGGAGTTTTGAGAGCGCATTTCGTAAGTCTGACTTGGTTGTTGTTTGTCTTTGGCGTACCATATGTTCCTTTCTGTAGTTGTATCAATCTGTTTCTATTTATTTGACGTTAAAATAATCTATATGTTAAATAATTTTACGACACTAACAAAGAGCATTATACTCCAAAAGAATAAATTAGACAACAATTCTCATTTTTGTACAGATAACGGAAAGTGTACAAAAAATTTACAAGTTTATGAATGACGGGCACTGACAAGATTTTGTGAAAATCTCACAACAATTAGTGATTTAAAATAATTCCCTCCTAAAAAAATGGTCAGGAAATTTTTAGGAAATGGAGGAGCAAGATGGAAAAGGGAGTGTAATCAACCAAAAACCAGCACCGTTTAAGTGCTGGTTTCTTTATTTGATAAAAGTTGTCACGATCAAATTGAAATTTAAGATGGTTAAGACAATCGCAACGAGATAGCCTAAGAAAGTGTTCCACTTCGCATTGACATGCTCTCCCATGATTTCCTTGTTGGAGGTGAAATAAACCAGAGGGAAGATGGAGAATGGAAGAGCCGCTGATAGGAAGACTTGAGAATAAACCAGAAGGTCATCAAGGACATGTTCCTGATCTCCAAATAAGATCGCAACGATGATGACAGGAAGAAGGGCAATGATCCGAGTCATGAGACGAACGACCCATTGTGGCAGGCGGAATCTCAAGAAACCTTCCATAACGATTTGACCGGTTAGGGTCCCGGTAATGGTTGAATTTTGACCACTGGCTAACAAAGCGATGGCAAAGAGGGTAGACAAGAAGGGACTAGCGATAGCACCGGCAATATGATTATCTTTGAGGGCATTATACATGCTAGAGAAAGCACCGATCTTATCTCCGTGACCAAAGAAGAGGGCTGCTCCAAGAATCAAGAGGAGGGAGTTGACGACGAAGGCCAAACTCAATTCAATATTTGAATCCCAGGTCATAAAGCGCACTGCCCGTTTGATATCTGCTGGATCTTTGTAGTCCACCTTTCGCGTTTGCGAAATGGAAGAGTGGAGATAGAGGTTGTGGGGCATTACTGTTGCCCCGATGATTCCAAGCGCCAAGGTTAAGGCTTCATTTCCTTTTGGAAGTCCAATTCCTAGCACCTCTTTTTGAGGGAGGAAGCCAGCGAAGATTCCTCCGATATCTGGTTTCGATAGGAAAACCAGATAGCCAAAAATTGCAAGGATCGTGAGGATCAAGGTTGATACGATGGCCTCGATCTTTCGAAATCCTAGATGCATGAGTCCTAGTAATAGGAAGACATCAAAGATAGTGATCAGGATAGAAAAGAGCAAGGGCCAGCCAAAAAGAAGGTGGAGGGCAATCCCTGATCCGATGACTTCTGCTAAATCTGTCGCCATCAAGGCAAGCTCGATCACAATCCAAAGGGTATAGCGAAGCCATTTTGGCAAATGATGGGCGGTTGTTTGGGCCAGATCCTTACGATGGACAATCCCTAGTTTACCAGCCATTTGTTGCAACTGCATGGCGATTAAAGACGAGAGAAGAACCACTGATAAGAGGAGGTAGCGGTATTGGGCCCCTCCAACGACACTAGTAATCCAGTTTCCCGGATCCATATAGCCGACAGCTACTAGACTTCCTGGTCCTGAAAAGAGCAGGAGAGTCTTCCAAAAAGGGATCCCTTTTGGCACGTCAATAGATTGGTTGATTTCTTGAAGTGACTTCCTTTCAAACTGTTGTAAACTCACAATGAGCCTTCTTTCTAAGAATAAATCAAATTTGTCTCTAATTATAGCATAAAATTTATAATAGTTCATGATAATTTAGGATAACCTTGTTTTTCACTACCTCGATTTCTTTGTAATCTATCAGAAAAGGACTATAATATAGATAGGAAGTAGGAGGGAGGAGAGGAAATGGCCTACATCGAAATGCAGCACTGTTACAAGCGCTATACGAGTGGAGAGACAGAGATTTTCGCTAACCAGGATGTTTCCTTTGAGATTGAAAAAGGCGAGTTGGTCATTATTTTAGGGGCGTCAGGAGCTGGAAAATCAACGGTTCTCAATATCTTAGGAGGGATGGACACCAATGACGAGGGTCAGGTTCTGATTGATGGAGTGGATATTGCAAAACTCAATGCCCATCAACGAACCAATTATCGACGAGATGATGTTGGTTTTGTCTTTCAATTTTATAATTTGGTCCCTAATTTGACAGCTAAGGAGAATGTTGAGTTGGCTTCAGAAATTGTTTCTGATGCTCTAGATCCGGAAGCTGTTTTGAAAGAAGTAGGACTTGGCAATCGTCTTGATAATTTTCCTGCCCAATTGTCAGGGGGAGAGCAACAACGGGTGGCGATTGCTCGGGCAGTGGCTAAAAACCCTAAAATTCTCCTTTGTGATGAGCCAACGGGAGCCTTGGATTACCAGACGGGTAAGCAAGTATTGGGGATTTTACAGGATATGTCTCGAAAAAAGGGAGCGACGGTTGTCATCGTAACCCATAATGGTGCCCTAGCTCCGATTGCAGACCGTGTGATTCGCATGCATGATGCCAAGATCAAGTCAGTAGAAATCAATGAGCTTCCTCAAGATATTGCTACGCTAGAATATTAGAAGAGGTGGTAGCATGAAACGAAAAGTCTATTGGAAGGATCTATTTGCTTCCTTTACACATTCAAAAGGACGTTTTCTCTCCATCTTAACCTTGATGTTGTTAGGAAGCTTGGCCTTGGTAGGCCTAAAGGTGACCACTCCAAATATGCACCGAACGGCTAACCAGTTTATTCAGCAACAAAAGATGCTAGATCTTGCTGTCATGGGGGACTTGGGATTAGACCAGGTAGACCAAGAGGAACTTTTAGGAGTCAAAGGGGCGCGTGTCGAATTTGGTTCCCTGCTGGATCTGACGGTGAAAGGAACAGGAAAGGCAATCCGACTTTTTTCTCCCCCAAAGAGTCTCTCTTCTTTTCGTGTGACCAAGGGGCGTCTGCCTCAAAAAGAAGGGGAATTGGCCCTAGCGAGTTTTTGGGAGGATCGTTATCAGATAGGGGATACCCTCACACTTGAAGAAAAAGCTGGGACGCGCTCTAGTTTAAAGCGAAAACAATTCACCATTGTTGGTTTTGTTCAATCCTCTGAGATGTGGTCTCAAAAGAATTTAGGCACTGCCATGAGTGGCAGTGGAAATCTAGATGCCTATGCACTAGTTTCAAAAGAGGTCTTTACGACTAAACTTCCCGCGATGGCGCGGATCCAGTTTGATGATCTGAAGTCTTTAGATTCTTTTTCGCAAGTCTACCAAAAAGGGCTCAAAGCTCATCAAGAAGAGTTAGAAAAACTTCTGAAAGACAATGGAAAGGCCCGCTATCAAAGACTCAAGCAGGAGGCGGATGGGCAGATTCAAAAAGGCCAGAAAGAACTCAGTCGTGCCAAGGAAACCCTCCAGTCAGCTAAGAATCAGATCGATCAGGCTCAAAAGCAATTAGATTTGCAGGAGGCCCAGTTCAAGAAATTAGCTCCATTTCTGCCAGCTAAAGAGCAAGTAGCCAGTCAAGAAAAGCTCCATCAAGCCAAAGAACAACTGGATCAGAAAAAGAAGGACTGGACTGCAGGTGAAACGGAGCTCGCAAAAAAAGAGGAGGAGCTGAAAAAAGCTCAAAGGGAGCGAGATCAGCTGGAAATTCCAACTTATCATGTCTATGACCGCAAGACCATGCCAGGTGGACAAGGTTACTTGATGTATAGCAATGCTAGTAGTAGTATTTCCGCTGTCGGAAATATTTTTCCGGTTGTTCTTTATCTGGTAGCAGCCATGGTGACCTTTACCACGATGACCCGCTTTGTCGATGAAGAGCGAACCAATGCAGGTATTTTTAAGGCGCTGGGCTATCGTACCAGGGACATCATTCTCAAATTTGTCCTCTATGGATTCTTTGCAGGGACGATCGGTACCCTTCTAGGAACCTTGCTGGGCCATTATTTCCTATCGGGGATCATTTCCAACATTATTACGCAAGGGATGGTGATTGGAGAGAGCAGAGAGTATTTTTATGGAGATATGACTCTGATTGCGCTCGGACTGTCTTTCGTTGCGAGTGTGCTTCCGGCTTACTGGGTTTCGCGTAAGGAATTAAAAGAAGAAGCCAATCTTTTATTACTGCCCAAACCACCGGTATCTGGTTCGAAGATTTTCCTGGAGCGTCTCCAGTTTATTTGGAAGCGTCTGAGTTTCACCCACAAGGTCACTGCTCGTAATCTCTTTCGTTACAAACAACGGATGCTGATGACCATATTTGGAGTGGCAGGTTCTGTTGCTCTCCTCTTTGCAGGGCTAGGGATTCAATCTTCTGTAGGAGGGGTTTCCAAACGCCAATTTCAAGAGATCCTATCTTATGAGTTGATTGTAGCCAAAAAAACGAATGCATCAAGCCAAGAAAGCAAGGAACTAACCAATCGTCTGGAAAAATCAGATATCAAGGATTATCGATTGATTTATAGTAAGGTCATCGAAGCTTCTTTAAAGGGGGGACGCGACAAGCAGACCATTACGATGATGGTAACGGATCGTACAGATTTTTCTCCCTTTGTCAGCTTGCGTTCTCTCAAGCAGGAAGAGTCCTTGTCTCTCAAGAAAGGGGTCATCATCAGTAGTAAGCTAGCACAACTAGCCCAGGTTACAGTTGGCAATCGACTGACCTTAGATGGTCACACTTTTAAGGTGGCGGGAATCACTGAAAATTATGTCGGCCATTTTGTCTATATGGATCAGGCAAGTTACCAAAAAATCTACGGAAAGCGGACTTCAGCAAATAGCTATTTGGTGCAGTTGAAAAATCCTTCTACACGACAAGTGCAGGCTGTCAGTCGGGATATGATGAATCTTGCAGCTGTGAAGGCGGTTAGTCAGAACGCTTCGATGATTTCCCTCTTTAACTCAGTTGCCAAATCCTTGGACACCACTATGATGATTCTAGTAGTCGTATCGATCTTGCTAGCCATCGTGATCTTGTATAATTTAACCAATATCAATGTGGCAGAGCGGATCCGTGAATTATCGACCATTAAGGTCTTAGGATTCCATAATAAGGAAGTGACGCTCTATATTTACCGCGAAACCATCTTATTGTCTATCATAGGGATCCTCATGGGATTAGTGGGTGGTTATTATCTTCATCAATTCCTCATTGCAATGATTGCACCAGATGCCATTCTCTTTTACCCTAAAGTGGGACTTGGCGTATTCCTCTTCCCTGTTGGAGGAATGATCCTTCTCTTGCTCCTGTTAGGAATTTATGTTGACCATTATCTCCGAAAAGTAGACATGCTCGAAGCCCTCAAATCAGTAGACTAAGATGCAAAGCCGTTAAGCAACTCTTTGGAAAAAGATAAATCCAACGACGAAGCGTCCGCTTCTAGGCTGAGTTTTCATTTCTGGTAGCATGGAATGTTCATAAAACTTTCACCTTTGGGTGGAAGTTTTTCTTCTCTTTGTTATAATGGAGAGAAGGAGAAGATCATGACTAAAATTGCTTTACTTTCAGATATTCATGGAAATACGACAGCATTGGAAGCTGTCCTAGAGGATAGTCGAAAAGCCAAGGTGGATGAATATTGGCTATTAGGAGATAGTTTGATGCCTGGGACAGGGAGACGGGCCCTCTTGGAGCTGTTAGAGGAGTTACCGATTACGGTTAAAGTCCTTGGAAACTGGGAAGATAGCCTTTGGCGGGCCATGAGGGGGATGTTGGATGAGACCAGACCCAGTCATCGCTACCTCATGCGCCAGTGTCAATATATTCTTGAAGAAATCACGCCCCAGGAAATTGAAGACATGCAGAAAATGCCCATGCAAGTCCATAGAGAAATCGCAGGTTTAAAGATCGGCATTACCCACCACTTACCTGATAAGAATTGGGGTCGCGAATTGATCCACATTGGTGAGCAGAAGGATTTTGACCGCTTGGTGACAAATCCGTCTTGTGATATTGCTGTCTACGGACACATTCACCAGCAGTTTTTCCGCTACGGGACAGGAGGAGAACTGATTATCAATCCTGGCTCGATCGGTCAACCTTTCTTTTTGGAAAAGAATCTTCGCAAGGACCTTCGGGCCATGTATGCTATTCTTGAATTTGATCAAATGGGGTTAAAAGATGTAGATTTTAGACGGGTGGACTATGATGTCCAAAAAGAACTGCAACTGGCAAAAGACCTCCATCTTCCTTATTACCAAGTGTATTATGAAAGTTTGGTCAATGGCATTCATCATACCCACAATCATGAGCTTCTTCATGAGATTGAGCAGAGAGAAGGTCATGATCGAGAAATCGATGCTTGGTTAGAGGACTTCTTCCAATAGTGTAACTATTGACATTACAACTAAAAAGAGTATAATAGGAATAACGAAAGTCGTCCCTTGACGGTTGTTCAATAGACTCTACCTTCAAAAACGGGTAGAAAGGAGTGAAGTTATGCAAATTTCGAGTCGCTTTACCATTGGGACTCATGTCTTGATCATGATTGCTCTACAAGGAGAAAAAACAAAAGTAACCAGTGATTTTTTGGCAGGAAGTGTCGGCGTGAACCCTGTTATTATTCGAAAGACCTTGTCTCAGTTGAAGAAAGCTGGATTGATCCATGTAGCGCGTGGGACAGGCGGAGCTGAGCTCGCAAAAGCAGCCGATGAGATCAGCCTGCTGGATATCTATCAAGCGGTAGAATGCTTAGGTTCGACAGGTCAATTATTTGGTTTTCATGACAATCCGAATCCAGCCTGCCCAATTGGCCACAATATCCACAATGTTTTAGATGGGAAGCTGGAAGAGATTCAGCTGGCCATGGAAAAAGAAATGGCACAAATAAGTCTAGAGCAAGTAGTGAAAGAAGCTAAAATGAAGATGGAAGTAGCCTCTTAGTCCAATAAACAGAAGCTATCAATCTCTGGTAAGCAAGAGAGAAAGTTACCGATAGGAACTTGCTGATTCATTGATAGATACGTTAAAATAAAAAATTTCAGTACCTTAGATACTGAAATTTTTTTATTAATTGATGAAGGACACTAATAATGGAATGAGGGATAAACCTAAGAAGATCCAGGTCCAATAGCGATTGGGAATAAACATGAAAGAAGAAGAATCACGGTAAGCGATTCGTTGCCCTGTCTCTTCATCAATAAGATAACGAACTTCATCTGAAACAAATTTTTTTGTTAATAAATAATTTGTGGCTGCTGTAAATAGGCTAAACATGATCCCCATCA
>OGJJ01002393.1_pt1 | contig 12131 bp, 11 predicted proteins | sample 1572081 | NCBI WGS metagenome assembly OGJJ01 (sample SAMEA2582122, study PRJEB24529) | metagenome | biome: Human gut stool | place: China | collected 2011
GTGAAGAAAAAGAGTGTTCAGAATGCGGTAAAATGACACGCGATAGATACCGTTCGCCAGTAACGAATGAATCAGTTTGTTTGCAGTGTTATCGCCGATATACTTTTGCAACTTGTAAGAATTGCCATCGTTATCGTAAGGTTTATAACCAAGATAAACAGTTATGCAAAAAATGTGACGAACGGTTACTTTCAACTTGTCCGAAATGCAAAGGTGAAATGCCATCTGGTTACGGTAATGTTTGCCCTGATTGCGCAAGACGAAGTTTATTGTTCAATATGATTCGCCTGAATGGACATATCTTGCGTAATAAAGCAGTTAAAACCGCCTACAAGAAGTTCATTTTTTGGTATATGCGAAAATGTGGCATCAGCGTCGCCTTGAACAAAGGGGCAGATTTTATGCGGTTCTTTATTGATTGTGATGAAATTTGGCAACAAATCCCTGATTATGCAGAGCTAGTCACGCACTTTAAACCGCATGGACTACGCGCTAATTTAACTGTATTACGCTGGTTGCTTGATACAAATCAGATTATTGTTGATGAAGCATTAAAAGATGATTTAGCGGAATTAGAACGCATACAAGCCCTCTTTAATAAACTCAAAGAGTCTGTGCCTTGTATCGCAAGTTATTATCAGAAATTGCAACGGAGATGTGACGAAGGGAAAACTTCTCTTAAATCGGTACGATTAGCCTTGCAGCCTGCGATAGACTTAATTAGCACTAACGAGATTACAGGCTACCCGACACAAGACCAACTAAACCAGTATCTTGTGGGAAAATCAGGTCAAACAGCAGCTATAACAGGCTTTATCAATCATTTAAAATCGGAGTATCACCGAAAGCTTGAAATCGACCGTAAACTAATTCAGCAAATTAAAACTAAACAGCTTAAAAAGCATTGTTCTCAACGGTTAGTCGAACTCTATAAAAAGTCCAAACTTACCGACAACGAACAAATGGAGTTGGTTTATGTAGTGTTATACAGCTTACACAGTATAGAGGTGAAAAAACCAAAACGAGACAGTATTTTACTGGTTAATGGTGTAGCTTACTATCGTAGCGAAGATAAGGATTACTTCTTACCCCAAGACATCTATCAGAGTATAAAACCGTAGTTTTCGTAAGAAAAAATTTTATTTTTGCGATCTCGCTCGAAAAATTGAAACGGATTTCTTCGACAGAAATTGCCCGACTGTTAAAGTAGCACCAGTTATTCACAACCAAACTAACTGGAGCTTATATGAACAGTACAAACAACGAATCTACCTTGTCTCTTAAACAACAATTCAAGCTATGGCTTGAACAAGAGCAGAAAGATGATGAAATGATTGCCTTTGCAACGATTCCGCATATTTTAAGACGGTTTGATCGCCGACTTGCAATCATTAAAGGAAATCAACTTGAAAAACGTTATCTGCGTGAGTGGCGTGAAGCCTTTCGTATAGATAAGGAAATTTCTGGGTAACTATAATAACTTTGTTATGAACTTAAGGGCGGGAAAATCTGTCCTTTTTTCTTTATAATTTGATCAAAAATCTATTGAAATTCTTTAGTTACTTTAGAACCGAGTATATCCCGAATCATTATTGATTAGATAAAACCCCAAACAATCGAAAGGTCAAGATGGTTGATAATTTTTCAATTACAAAGGTCAATACTAAAACTAAAAAACTAATAATAGTTGCAATATTTCCTACCATAGCAAGCCCTCCCAGAATGTTAGTTATTAGATATGTTGTATTCAACAGCTCCCATGATTCATCTTAACTATCCAACCTTTCGATTGGATGGGGCAGAGCGAGCCTATTCTATCACAATATTATGTTTAGCAGCGAGTTTTTTGTAAAACCTCCAATAACCTCATAGTTGTAAATATTTTCTCTTGTAGATTATTTTCACATAATTTTCTAATTTTTTTTACAAAAACAGCATATGGCATATACTGTAGCAGTATAAATATAGTCGTTTTATTTATCTTTCCACCTTTTATATGGATTAATCTGTTTTTTTGAAAAATACGGTATTCTTTTGTAAATTCAAGAATGAGATTGGATTCTGAAGGAATTGTTAAATCATAATAATCATAACTTAAACAAGCTTCTTTCTCACAATTAGATAGCACATTTTCATTCATATTTACAAAAAAACACTCTTGAAACTTGCAATTCTTAAACACTGAATCTCTTAATACAGGTGCGCAAAACACGCATTTTTTGAAGAGCACATTGGTAAATTTACCTTTATTCATTATTGTCCCAGAAAAATCGCAAAGAATAAAATCACAATTAGTTAATTTAAATTTTCTTAGCCTAGCCCCTCTAAAATTAACATTAAAGAATGTTCTATTATTAAAACTCAAATTAGATGATATGGTTCTAGCTAAAAGCATATTGTTATAATTTCTATCATATTTTTTTCTTTTGCTATTATATCTTGGTAAATGAGGCATATTTCAGAATAACTAACTTTTAAAATAAGGTAAATCAGAGACTATAAGATGAATTTTAGACCAAGCTTTGAACAATTTGCAAGAAAAAAGCCCCCTTTTCTAGGTTGCTTTATGCTAAGGTGTATGAATAAGATCTTCAAAACCTTACAGCTAAGAAGTTTTACACGATTTAGAAACTATCTAGCATGAGAAACAGATATTTGGATTTTTGATTACAAGATTTGAAAGGCGGTTAAAGACCGCCTTTGTTTATAGCATCTGCAACATTTCAAGGTAAATTGAGCTTATTTCTTTTGTAATCGTTTTTATCAATTTTTTATCAAAATAATTACTATGAGCTTTTTTTGATAACTCAATTATCTTATTTTGATATTCCAATATTTTTTTATTTCCGTAAAGTGGGATCCTATACCTAGGGTGTATTGGATAAGAGCGACCGTCTGAAGAGATTTTCACAAATTCACAGACTATATCGCTATTTATAATGCCAGCAATATAATATGCCTCATCTAAAGAAATATATTCTCCATTAGGTCTTTGAGAAATTGTAACAGCGTGATTCTGAAAAACAGGGGTAACTCTCTCGCCCCAAGGCATTTCTATCTCACTAACAACACTGGCTACATTTCGTGTATTATCCCTGAATGCAACGTGATAAGGGGCAAACGTGTAATCCCCAACTCTTGCCATAGAATAATACGGAATATGACTTCCATTAATGATCTTTTTACTATAATGATTCTGAGATTCAAATAGCTCTTTATGCAAAGAAAAATGCTTAAATAGTAAAGGTGATTTTTCTCTTAATACATTTTCTTTTATAGCTACTCTTTTACTATATTCTGAATCATAAGCAAATGGAACAATATATTTACTATCAATATTAAATGGAGTTATATCTACACCACGAACAAGAGGTTTTAAGTAAATTTTCTCAATAAAAATTTGAGATTGAGGTACTTTAAACTTTGATTTTTTAACTTGAACATTTTTTAGTGTGACAGTTGTATTTGTTTCTCTTCCACTTTCTACATACTCGTAAAGCACTAGTTCTTGCGGATAAAACTCAATACCCTCTCTACCACGATAATCTGATAGATTAGAGCTTATTAATTTTAAATTCTCAATAGTTAAATTTGCATCATTATGAATTAGGCAGAAATTAGTTGTATCTTTACTTGTTTGTATTGCTTTTCCTTTTTCAACCGAGAAAGAAGCCTGAAAATTAAGAGATTCAACTTGAGAATTTACACCTCTTAATTTTTGATAGTAATCAATAGGTATGCCTTTTTGATAATCTTGTGGTGTTTTTGTAAAGTAATAAGTATAAAACTTTTGTGTGACACCATCAAAAGGATTACCTGCCTTAGACCAATCATCTATTGCTTTAAAGTAAGCTTTTCTATTATTGCTTAATAATAATTTTCTGTACCCTTCATATGTTTTCTGAACCAAAAAGGTATCAGGCATTAGCAAGCCCATTACACCTTTCTCATCTAACCAATTACTAGCCACAACATTGGTGATTAAAGCTGCTATATTAAGATTTATCCCACCTGTTCGATAATCACCAGAAAATATAGTATTTGTAACGTCTAACGACTTAATTTTCTCTCTATATTCTGATGGTAAATTTTTCCAATCTACCCACGGAGGATTTCCTACGATTACATCAAATTTACCTAATTTTGATGTTGTCAAATAGTTTGCAATAATTCTAGCCCAAATACCATTCCAATTATTACTCTCAAATCTAACAAAACTATTAGATAAATCTTCTAATTTACTACAAACAGTTACGTTTTCTTTTAATTCATAAGGTATCAATGACATTAAACGATTAAATATATTAACAGGACTTAGTAATTTAATATCCAATTCAATGTCTATCATACAGCGAGAAAATTTCTTTAAATTTCTCAACCCTACTTCTGGAAAATATACAGGGAATGATGTATCAGCTCCATTTTCAACAGGAATATTAGTATTTAGTGAGTATTTTATAAATTTAACACCATCAATTGAAACTACTTCAGGTGTATATGCAGAATCTCCACTATAAATTGGTATTTCTATTTCTGAATCAAAGCTCATAAACTGAGCTATATTTAAAAAATAGTTTACTCGAGCTGTTAATACAGCAAGAGGATTTAAATCTATACCAATAACTCTTGAAGTTATTGCTTTTAGAATGCTACCTTTGTCGTGTTTTTCTTTAGTTTCATTAATGACTTTATCAATAAGTACTGTAATAAACGTACCTGAACCACAAGTTGGATCTAACGCTCTCCATTGATTATTATCAATACTAATTAATGTCTTTTCAATAACATGGTTTGCTAACCAATAAGGTGTATAATATTCCCCTAATGAATGTCTTACAGATTTTGGGATTACGGTTTGATATAAATTCTTAAAAAAATCTTTAGCTTTTAAATTAGAGTCAAAAAAATCAAAGGTTGTATATTTATTTAATTTTAAGACAATCAACTTGATTGCTGTTGAAATTTCTTCATTCCATTGCTGCTCAGAGGAGTACCAAGAGAAAAAATCCCCTTCTAGTAAATTTTGAACTCCGTAATCTCGAATAATTGAACCGCTTTCTAAATCTTCCATTTTTCGCTGTAAAGACGAAGAATTTGCATTCAGTATTTCAGAATAATTCACCAAAGCATTATCAAATTTTATTTCAGAAACAACTTTAAACGCTATTAACTTAATAAGTATAGAATAAGCTGTCTGTAAAGAAAATAAAGCATTGTATTCACTATCTACATCATTCAATGATAAAGATAAATACTCGCTTAGAGCTTTTCGTCTATCAATTAAATCTTTCTGTTGTGACTGATCGCTATGAGATAATTTAAATAAACTTTTCCATTCTTTTAAAAGCATTTGACTCTTTTCAGTGCTATTTAAGGAAATCGCGCGATAGAGGACGTCTGCCAATATTTTTATTGGCGAATTATTTTTAATTACAAAATCATTTACTAATGCTTCTGAATCAAAAGTTTTTTGATTTAAACCTAAGATTGATTTAATCAAACGCTCGTAATGTTCTGAAGTAATTTCAACAAAATCTTCATATCTTTTTTGTCCATTACTATCCACTGTAAAAATAGCACATTGCTGACCGTCTGTTAGTAAAGCAAAAGTTTTTTTTATACTATTTTGGTTCTCGCTATCAAGATATGATAGCGTTTGTGAAATTGCAGATTCCTTGTCTTTTTTTGAAGATAGTGTTTTTGGTTGTTTAAATTCAATTAACACATTAGATAAAGCAGTATCTATTCTTCCTGAACGGACAGAAATTACACTTTTTTCCTTAATTGGACTATACTCATAACCAAGCTTTACAAAGTATTTTTGAAATAATTGATAAAAATAATTATCAAATCTTGTTTCTATTGTTTTTTCATTAGGTGAATTTTTAGCATCACTTTTTACCGATTCAACAATTAAAGTTAATGAATTTTTAAATTCTATTGAGTTAAAAATACTCTCTAAATTGTTCATTTAGGCTCCTTAAATAGATAATAAAACGGTAATCAAAAACTTCAAATATACTGTAAACGAATAATTAAACAGGATTGTCATTAGCGTTATTTTTTACAATATATTTTGCTGGTTGTTTTCGGATATCAGTTAATTCTAATACTAATTTCATTCTTTTTTCTTTTAGCTTTTGTTTTTCTTCTGGAGAATAAAAGTCTTTTTCTAATTCTTCATCTAAATCTTTCAAAGCCGCCTTATATGCAGAGATTGTTGCTGTTTGTTCTTCTGTTAAACTGCGATTAGATACCCAAGAATAAATTATTGAACCGCATAATGGGCTTAATGCAGAGTTTAACAATAACAATGGTTGTTTAAGATCTTCTCTAGCTAAGCAGTTAATAAAAAATACAGCGATGGCAGCAATTGCCGTAGAATAGGTGGTAATCACCTGTGTAGGAGAAAATTTTTTATTTTGGCTATCTTCCATTGGCATGCTGCTCCTTGAGGTTTGCATCAATTTGTTCAAGTTGTTCAGCTAAAGTCTTTGGTGAAGTTAAATCTAACTCACCATAACCAAGAAACTGATCATTATGCCAACGACGGATTTTGACTTTTTTGATAGGGAAAAAGAACAATCTAACTTTTTGACCCAATTTTTCGCCCACACGGACCCACATAGGAATAGATAAAACTATTCCTATGGCTAAAAATATGTTAGTGAACAATTCAATGTTAGTCATCTGTTAATTTACGGTCTTTACCGACTAAGTGTTCTAAAACTTCGGTTATTATATATGTTGTTTTAGTTTGCACACCAAAGGTTTTCATTATTTTTAGATTTACTTTCAACCAGTCTCCTTTACGGAAACTTGCTTGATCGGAGTTGATTTTCGATAAGAAAGCTATATCTCGTAGTACAACAGCTCGTTCTTTAGTGTCATATTTCATTTTCCAACCACTTTCACCAGATGAAAAATTAATTTGAGTAATTGTTACCATTGCTTCAGATTTAATTTCCACATCAGGCTCTTGCACTATGTTCTCTGACAATTTGGTTAATGTGTCTATTTCCTTTCCGCTTTCTATCAAAACCATTACTTGTTCTTTTTTTGCTCCATCAGCGTTATCAGTAATCTCATCACTCTTAATTTTAAATACAGCATTAGTTTTGTTTGCTAAAGGTACAACGGTTAGATCCTTAATTGCTCGACGAATTTCAGGATCTTGCATGAGTATCGCGGTATCTCGGCTGGTTTTTATTTTTGTATTTTCTGTTAGTAACTCTACTTCATCAGAATTGTCATTGGTTTTTACATCAATTACAGGCTCGCCTTTAGTTCGAAAAATATCTTTAAATACACCATATCCTACACTTATAGTTGGAACACCTAAACCAAGTGCAGCAAAAATATCTTTTGTGTCAACGCTTGTAACAACATCTTTTACTGTACAAACATACTCATACAGTTCTACCGCAAAAGGGATTTGTACCGAACCTTCTTTAACAATTGCACCAGAATCAGGAGCTTGCAAGAAAATTTCTACTGTTTTTTGTCTCCCATTAAGCAATCTATCTGAACGCTCAATCAATGTTATCATCTCTTGTACAACTTTTACTAAATTATGGGCGTTAATTTTATGTTCAGCATATTCATTATCTGTTGCATCATAAGAGAGGGTGAAACGTTCCACTCCTTTAAATTTACGTTCCATTTTTTTGTTTTGTTTTTTACTTTGTTTTAATTCAGTCATTTATTCACTTCCTATTTTCTTAATTTCTAATCTTATTTTTTCTAAATTGTTTTTTAAATCATTTAGGTCTTCAACAAATAATCTTCCTACATGTTCCGCATAAGGTGAAAATCTATCTATAATCGCAGTTAATGTTGGACCTAACGATTTATAAAATAAATGATTATCTATTCGATCTGTTAGAATTGAGAAGCGCACATGCTCAAGGTAATTTAGTACAAGTAGGACAGACTGTTTTAAAGATTCATCTTCTTCTATTCTTTCAATTAATTCTCGTTTTGATAAACTATCTGCTTTCGCTTTGATTTTTCTTGTAAATCTTCTAGCTTCCAACAAATGTGGATCGTCCCATTTTGTTAAAAGAGAAAATGTATTTTCAATTTTTTTAGATTGTCTATTTTTGAAATCATTTATAGAATTAAAGAAAATTGTAAAGATAATACTTGCACCACCTAAAGAAGTAACAAACATGGTTATTGTATTTAATATACTCTTTTCTTCCGATGTACTATATTGATAACATGTTAGCCCTAAACAACCTAAAAATAGGAATATAATCATTCCAATAACTAATATGTTTATATTTTTATCACTTAACATTATTGAGCCTCCATTTCATATTCATTGCCATCTTCGTCAGTGACAACCATTACACCATTACGGATCCATTCAGCATCAGCGTACACTTCGTCACCATTTTCATTGATGAGAGTACAATCACCATATTTACTCGTCATAGTGCAGTCTCCGTAAGCTCCTGAACCATTTATATCTTCTACGTTGTAATTGTAGGTGTAAGGTCCTGAAGCCCCCAGACGGTAGTTGTACATGTAACGAGGGTCTTGATGGAAAGTTGTATTTCCATACCGAACGTTGTTATAGGTATTATTGTTATATTGGTTACTGTAATTAGCGTAGCTTGCGCCTGAAGCAACTAACAATAGTAGTGTGAAAATTTTATTCATTGTTATTCCCTAAAATTTAAAGTAATTTTTTAATGCCATTCCAGACCCAGTTATTATTCGTTTTTTTAGCTTCTCGATGTCTAAATGATGACATTTTTCCATCTTTAGAATCAACGTAGTCGCTACTTACACCCCCACTTGATACTATATCAGTAAATAGCTTAAATAAGTTCCCGTCTTGCTTATAAACATTAGGATCTCCTGATAGAAACTGTTGGATATTTTGAGGCTCGTAAACCACACTACTAAAACCAGAGTTCTCATTTTCATCTTTTTCAGGAAAACTTAATACAAAGAATGTTCTTCTTTGCACATCTACGCGTAATATCAATGCCACTGAAGGGTAAGATTGTTTTAAAGATTCAAGCATGTCCTCTAATGAAACCAATGTAAAGTTATCACTTTCATTAAATCCCCGTTTAGGTGTATACCAATAAATGTTAGCACTCTGCTCATGACGTAGTCTTTTAGCATGTTTCCAAACCTCTTCTAGGCGTGATTTACCTTCTATTTCATCAGTGTTTGGTATGTCATAGAAACAGTTAGCAATACCTGTAAGACCTGTTTTGCCTTGTTTTTCACCAGTGCTGTAATTTTCTGGTTCATCATAATTTAATAGCTTAACTTTGCCATTCTTTAGATTCTCTTGAGCTAGTTGAATACGATTTATTTCTCGTTGCTCACCGAGTAAACTCAAGTATTCGATCACGTCCGCTGTCACAAGATTATTTACGTTATCTAATGATATATCTAACTTCTCAAGTTCATGTTCTCGTTCTTGTCTGCGTGTTCTATATTGAATTTCACCAGTATCTTGTCCTTGACCATCTTTACTTACTTTGATTACAGAATGATAATAAAGATTAATTGGTTTGCCTCGCGGTTGGCTAATTCCTGTAATCTGGCAGCAAAGCACGGAATTTCCTAGCTCAATACCATAGAATGAAAGCGTGATAGGTTGGTCGTGCCAACAAGGAATAAGATACTTTGGTTTTTCTTGCTCTTTAGAAAGAACAATTCTTGTCGATACATCTTTTACAACTGCCTTTGTATAGGCATCATATTTCAAATGATAAAGAAACACTGCGTCTTTTGTAGAAAGATTATTCGGAATAAATATGCCCTTTTCTTCAAAGGATTCATTCAAGCGTAGCTTCTTCTCAACTTTATTCCAATTATCCGTAATTAAGATGCGTTTTAACTCACTTGAATAACCGTAATGAGCCATAAAAAAGTGTAATGGATGGACGATGTAGGATTTATTTTCACCTTTAGTCTTTATAACAAGTAGCTGATTTCCATCCATTTTGAAACTATTCAAATAAGATGAATGAACATATTTATCAGCTTCAAAAGGGTGTGATACCTTATCCATCCAAAGAGGTTTATAAGTCAATCCTTCACTTTTTGAAAAGGTAACTTTAAACTCTTTAAGCTTGAATTTATATTCTGATTCGCCATTCTTCCAAATACTACCGAATGGAACTTTATGCAGGTAATTGATAGGTAAAGCAATCCGAAAGAAACTTTGACATTCTTCATCTTTTTTCTTGTTTATATAGGTAGGATTGGTTAAATTGATAAAAGTGACTTCAACGAGTGTTTTAGATTTATCTAGAGAAAGACGATTTTCATACCAAGTGGCAACATACTCATGCTCTTTATTGTAAAAACCTCGGAGAGGTTCACCTTCAAAATACTTCTCTAAATTAAGCGAACAACGCCAGCGAACTTTCTCTAAATTATTTTTGTTGAAATATGACATAATCCACTTCCTTTTCAGTCACTTAAATAGGTAAGTAGATTATAAATGATCTGGATTATAAGGCGACAATTATTTGTATCGTTTGACAGTTATTTGTAATTTTAACATCCTCCTCCTACTAAGGCAGGTAATGAGGCACTATGATGTGGTGCTCGGAATGGACGTTGTTTCCAGTTATGAAAATTTAATTCATTTTGTACTAAGCTTGTGACTGAAGCGGTTTCAATGGCTTCTGAATCCGTCATTTCAGGGAGCAATGCAGTGAGACGACTTGCCAACATGGTTTTACCCGTCCCAGGTGGCCCTAAAAAGAGTAGGTTGTGCTGACCAGCTGCCGCTATCGTTAGAGCTCGTTTAGCATGTTGCTGACCAATAATATCCGTCAAATCTAAGTGATTTTTAGCTGAAAATCCGACCGCACTTTCTTGTGCGAGCAATGAGGCCAGAGGTAATTTTTCTTGATTATTTAAGAATTGCACGACTTCCAAAAGATTTTTAGCGAAATAAGTCTCTTGTTCTGAAACAAGTGAAGCTTCATTGGCATTTTGATAAGCGATAATGGGGGCTCGTTTGGCTTTTTGTGCTGCTAAAATAGCGGGAATCACGCCGTGTACGCCACGTAATTCACCTGTTAATGCGAGCTCGCCAACGAATTCAAACTGTTTTAAACGGCTACCATCAAGTTGATCTGATGCGGCTAAAATACCGATTGCAATAGGTAAATCAAATCGTCCCCCTTCTTTGGGTAAATCAGCCGGTGCAAGGTTGACGGTGATGCGTTTAGCAGGATATTTGAACTGGGCATTCATTAACGCACTTCTGACACGGTCTTGCGCTTCTTTTACGGTTTTTTCAGGGAGGCCAACTAAGGTAAATCCAGGCTTTCCATTACTTAAGTGTACTTCAATGGTAACAAGAGGGGCTTGTACACCCATTGATGCACGGCTGTAAACAATGGCAAGAGACATTCAGATTCCTTAAAGTGCGGTCAAAAATAATCAGATTTTCGTACTATAAAAAAAGCATAGAATGAAATCATGCATCCTATGCTTTTTTTGCGATCTTGATCGCAGAAATTACTTTTTCTTGATAAAAAACTACGCGAAAAGTGGGGCAAACCAACTATCTAATTTGGCAGCCAATTTATCAATACCAATTTTATTTTGTGCAGAAAAAGCCTCGACTTGAATATCACCTTGGAAGGGTAAAATAGCTTCACGTACCATTTTGACTTGCTTACTACGCGCGCTCTGGCTGAGTTTATCTGCTTTAGTTAAAAGCAACATAATGGGTAAATCAGCAGAAACTGCCCATTCGATCATTTGTTGATCGAGATCTTTTAACGGATGACGAATATCCATCAGAACAACAAGTCCACCTAAACATTCGCGTTTTTGCAAATATTCCCCGAGGGATTTTTGCCATTCAATTTTCATTTTCTCAGGAACGGCAGCATAACCATAGCCAGGTAAATCCACTAGTTTACAATTCGGCTCCACCTCAAACAGGTTGATGAGCTGTGTCCGACCAGGGGTTTTAGAGGTTCGAGCTAAGCTTTTCTGATTGGTTAATGCATTAAGTGCGGTTGATTTTCCTGCATTTGAACGCCCTGCAAACGCAATTTCAATCCCTGTATCTTCTGGGATGGAACGAATATTGGGGGCGCTCGTAAGAAAATGCGTTTTATGATAATTCAGTT
>OGJJ01002395.1_pt1 | contig 12129 bp, 7 predicted proteins | sample 1572081 | NCBI WGS metagenome assembly OGJJ01 (sample SAMEA2582122, study PRJEB24529) | metagenome | biome: Human gut stool | place: China | collected 2011
GTGAAGAAAAAGAGTGTTCAGAATGCGGTAAAATGACACGCGATAGATACCGTTCACCAGTAACGAATGAATCGGTCTGTTTGCAGTGCTATCGTCGATATACTTTTGCAACTTGTAAGAATTGCCGTCGTTATCGTAAGGTTCATAACCAAGAGAAACAGTTGTGCAAGAAATGTGACGAACAGTTACTTTCAACTTGCCCGAAATGCAAAGGTGAAATGCCATCGGGTTACGGTAATGTTTGCCCTGATTGTGCAAGACGAAGCTTATTGTTCAATATGATTCGTTTAAATGGATATATTTTGCGTAATAAAGCAGTTAAAACCGCCTATAAGAGATTCATTTTCTGGTATATGCGAAAATGCGGTATCAGTGTCGCTTTGCACAAAGGGGCAGATTTTATGCGGTTTTTCATTGATTGCGATGAAATTTGGCAACAAATCCCTGATTATGCAGAGCTAGTCACGCACTTCAAGCCGAATGGATTGCGTGCCAATTTGACGGTGTTACGCTGGTTGCTTGATACTAATCAGATTATTGTCGATGAAGCGTTAAAAGATGATTTAGCGGAATTAGAACGCATACAAGCCCTATTTAACAAACTTAAAGAGTCCGTGCCTTGTATCGCAAGCTATTATCAGAAATTACAATGGCGATGTGATAACGGTAAAACGTCACTTAAATCAGTACGATTAGCTTTGCAACCTGCGATAGACCTAATTAGCACTAACGAAATTAAGGATTACCCGACACAAGACCAATTAAATCAGTATCTTGTGGAAAAGTCAGGGCAAACGGCGGCGATAACAGGCTTTGTTAATCATTTAAAATCAGAGTACCACCGAGAACTTGAAATCGACCGTAAACTGATTCAACAAATTAAGACTAAACAGCTTAAAAAACGTTGTTCTCAACGGTTAGTCGAACTCTACAAAAAGTCCGAACTTACCGACAACGAGCAAATGGAATTGGTTTATGTAGTGTTATACAGCTTGCATAGTGTAGAGATTAAAAAGCCAAAACAAGATAGAATTTTACTACTTGATGGCGTAGCCTACTATTGCAGCGAAGATAAAGACTATTTCTTACCGCAAGACATCTATCAGCGCATAAAACCGCAGTTTTCGTAAGAAAAAATTTTATTTTTGCGATCTAGATCGAAAAATTGAAGTTGGTTTCTCGACAGAAACCGCTCGACTGCTAAAGTAGCGTCTAGTTATCAATCAAACTAACTGGAGCTTACATGAACAGAACAACAAACAACGAGCCTACTTTATCTCTTAAACAACAATTCAAGCTATGGCTTGAGCAAGAGCAAAAAGATGATGAAATGATTGCCTTTGCAACGATTCCGCATATTTTAAGACGGTTTGATCGCCGACTTGCAATCATCAAAGGAAATCAATTTGAGAAACGTTATCTGCGTGAGTGGCGTGAAGCTTTTCGTATAGATAGGGAAATCACAAAAGGATCTTTAATTAATTCAATCATATAATTTGTAACAAAAAGGTGATTTGACTGCTTTTTAATGATTCCCACAATACATTTAATGGAACGGTATATCCATCAGCTCCCTTGTTATCTGCTAGATTGAATTTTGCTCTTTTTATGCACAGGTCTATTTGGGTCTTTTTTTAGTTTATCCAAAGTAAATTTTTGTACAGCATCAGGTAACTATACTAAAGCCCCATTCTAAATTATTGTTAAATGTAGAAGCTGATATAAATTTGTAAAATTAATTTAATGTTTATCTAAGACAGGAATAAGCTTAAACGGTATTATGTAACTACTACATAATACCGTTAATTTAGAAAGCTTATAAAACTCATACTATGTTAGATAGGATCATATATCTCTTGAATAAATCTTTCTATAGTTTTTGCACTTGTGAATGCTGCATATGATTGATAATCATCATTTTTTTCAGTGTTTGCAAAATCACAAACTGATTTTATTATTATTGAGCCTATTCCTAGTAATTCGCTTGCATAAGCTACTCCATAGGCTTCCATTTCAATTCCAAGAGTATTTCTATGTTGTTCGATTATAGAGTTAACTATATTTTGGTCTTCTAAAACAACTGAACCTGTAGCCAATGGTCCTATATGTAAGCCTAACTGTGAATGTGTTTTTTTACCCTGATAATCACAAAATACCTTATCTAGAAACTCTTTATCTTTTGATAATTGCAGAAAGCCATCTTTATATTTTAGTGGCATAGATATTTGGTGCGGTGCTTGTTTTGTTACACTTATCCCTTCTATTTGAGTTTTTTTACCACTTCCCCAATCCCAACAATATTCTGCGACTAATATATCTCCTAAATTTACTTTTTCCTTTATGCCTGCTGCAATACCAGACATTAATATAAGTTTAGGTTTGAATAAAACTCCTAGTTTTGAAGTTAAGGATGCTGATGCGGCAATTCCCATATGTAAACAAGATACAGCAAGAATTCGTAAGTGCTTACCTTTTAAATTTCTAATATTACCAAAATGAAATGTATGAGAATCAGATTTTTTGTTTTCCCAATTAAAAGGTAAATTAAGGATTTGGTCTAGTTCTTTTTGTAGGGCTGTAATAATTAATATATCTACATTATCATCTTCTTTGGGAGAATGTTTTATATAATTAATTATATTTTCTTTCAACTCACTTTCAGATAATGAGGCATCGTTTATATATAATCTCCACCCTTTTTTGTTAAAATAACTAATATACTGGTCGTAAGCTTCTTTGTGAGATGTAATTCCAATAATATATGTTGGTTTTAATACACTTTTATTTTTTTCTATTTGATTTAGTAATTCTATTGCACCATCACGGTTTATCTCATCACCAAGGTTTAGAGGTAGGAATAAATCAGTAACAACTAAATCATATTTTTTAGATTTTAGTTCATCGATAGCGTTCTTTACTGTATTCTTTGATTCGATTTCTATATTACTACAATCTTTTAATAATCTTGCTACAATTCTCTGATTTTCATAATTATCATCAATGATTAATATGTGTTTCATTTAATTAATTTCCCTTAAAAATAAATTTAAGATAAGTTGAGCTAATTCTTTTTTCCATTTATTATCAATGGAACTGTAGAATATAGAGCCTTTATAAAAATCACAATATTTAGAGTTGAATAATTTATCCAAATCTTTAAATTCAACGTTAACTCCTATAAATTTAGAAAATTGTGTAATAACAATAGTTGGGATGTTAATATGTCTTAAGTGCATTTGGGATAGAATTTCTGCGCCAGCAAAACTCTCTGGCTCACCTCCATTTATATCATCTTCAGAAGGATCATAGCTTGGTAAGCTCATATCTAAAATAATTAAACTATAATCACTTTGGTTATTGGATATTTCTTTTAACGCCCCTCTAAGAGAGGTTTTATTATTTATTTCTGCTTTAATATCTAAAGACAAAATAAATTTTTCTATTTCATTTCTTTTTTCTTCTTGGTCTTCAACTATCAATATCTTGATCATAGAGATATTTCCTTCATTTCTATATTAATAATAAAACATTCATTATCATAATAAAATGATGTATTGTGTTCGGTTGTATTTAAATCTATAGCTATTATTTTCCATATTTTAAATAATCCAGATCCTCCTTCTTGTTGAAGGTATCTTCTCATTTTACTTTCATTTCCATAAGATTCTCTATAGAAATCAAGTTTTCTGTTTAGACAACTAACTGACTCGGAAGATCTATAGTTATTTTTACAGGATATTAGTATTGTACCTTCTTCGAGCTGCATTATTGATATTTCAGCATTAATATCATCTTTTTTGGTAAATCCTGATTTTGATATGGAGTTTTCAAACAGTATCAATAGTATATCAACAATATAAGAAAGGTTTTCACTGGATATTTTAATATCATCAACCTTTAATATTTTTAAAGGTAATGAGAGTATATCTTGGGCTGTTTCAATAGCTATTCTTATATCATAGCTTGTATTTTCATTGTCTGCTTCTGAGCGTTCAAACCATGAAGATATTTTCTCTAGGTTTACTTCAAAACTATTTTTGAATCTATTAACCCTGTTAGATAGTTCATTAGTTAGTTCAATATTGAAAGATTTTGGTATATTTATTTTGGTGTCTTCAGCTAATTTTAAAATGCTATCTTTAAATTCATTTTTTAGATAACTTCTTACAGCTTTAAGGTTCATATCTGTCCTTTTCCACAGCCAGTCAACTATCACTTTAACAAAATCATTATATGTAGGAGATAAATTAAGATCCTTTTGTATTATGTAAGCTTCTAATGGTTGTACATTATATTGGAATAAGGCATTATCATTAAAAAGATTATTATCATTAAAAAGATTATTATCTTTTTGAATAAGATTATCCAAGATGCTAATCTGAATTTTTTGATCATTTAATCTTTCTATCTTATTTTCTAGGCTCTTAGAAAATTGTCTCATAAATTCATTTAATAAATTTATTTCATTTTCACTTTTGGCAAACTTTGATAATTCATTTATACTTTCATCTTCAACGTGTTCAGCACATAATATATATTCATCTTGTGCGCATTTTCTTATAATATTAGGTAGCAAGCCATGTCTAATTCTAGTGCTTAAGAAATTATTTAACCCCTTTTCTCCAAATGTAAATTCATGCATCATTAATTTCATTAAATTATAAAGTGTTAAATTTTTTGAACTAAGGTTTAAATTAAAAGAAGATGCAATTGCTTCATTTATTGAAGAATCATTTATTGAAGAATCATTCTTTTCATAGTCAATATCTTTAATTAGTTGATATATTTCTTCTAAGACTTTATCATCTTCTGAATAAATATTTTTTTCACAATGATTTAAATAGCTTTCAAATAAATCTTTATATTTATGTGAATCTCTCCCAAGAAAAACAGATGTATCAACATAAATCCTACTTGTCTCAATGTTCTTTTTTGCTTTAGAAAGAGTAATTTTTCTGTTTAACTCTTTAATCTCATCTATAAGCTCTTGGTCACTAATATTTTTAGAAATTAAATACTTGCATATGTTTAATCTAGTATTATCAAGCTCTGACTGATTGTCAAATAGTAATTTCATATTTGATGTTTTACAAACATTTCTTAACAAGTATTTTTCTTCTAAACTTAACTCGCTTTTTTTTGTGAATTCTAGAATTGAACTATAATTATTTTTTTCTAAAAAACTTTCAAGACTTAGTTTTAATAAGGAATCATGTTTGTTATCTACATATAACGAATACATATTTAGAAATATAGGTGTATAAATACTGTTTGAGACTTTCTCAAAGTTATATTCTATTTCTTCCGCAATAAAAAGTAAATTGTATAGATATAAACTTTTTCTTTCTTCTATATTAATGAAGGCGGTTCTTAATACTCCCTCAAAATCATATTTAAGAGACTCGGAATTTATTAATATTTGCTCCAACTTTGTTTTAATAAATTCATCATGGATATTTTCTTTGTTATCTTTAATAAAATCATTTAATTTGACTAGCTCATTATTTTCTATTAGCTTCTTTACAAATAAAAACTTTGCCAGATCAGGGCTTATATCTTCATATGAAAAAATTAAATCTGCATCTATATCTCTATTTGTCAAATATAAACATATTTTTTCTATAATGTTTTTAATCTCACTTTTTTCTATGTCTAACATAGCTTTGTTTTTATTTAAATTAAAAAGTAAAAAAGGAGTTATAACTTTTGAATAGCAAGAAGACCAAGAATAAAAAATCTCATCGTTCATTTTAAAAAATGGGGTTTCTCTTAAAAGAAATAGATTTATTTGCTGGAATAAAGATATTCCTCTAAATGATAAGGATATACATTTTAAATATTGATATGAATCAATATATTTATCATTTCTTAATATTATATTTCTTATATTTTTAATTAAAGTGTTAATAAATTTGTTTTCTAAAGAGATATTTAATTTACTAGCAGTTTCTAATAATTCAAAATCTATTTTTTCTGTTTCTATTCTATTAATACTTTCTAAGAATTTAGATTTATCACATCTAATGTAATAATTATATATTTCTAGATGCTCTTGATCATAATTGTATTCTTCTTTTTTTGAATATGTGTACTCAACATTGCTGAGGATGTAATAGTTTATATTATCTTTTAGGGTGCGGATTACATGATAAAAATTTATACCAAATAGAGAATAAAACTCATTTTCATCTCTGTATTTATGTGTATATGTAATAATTTCTATAAGTAATTTAAACATATCAATAAGAGATGTTCTCATCTCATATTTTAATATATGCTTTAAGTCTTGATAATCTTGTAATTCGGAAGAACCAAAAATCTTCCATTTTATGTATCTTTTAAAGTTTTCGTCTATTGTGGATTTATCTATTTCTATAGTTATATTTTTATATTGAGCAATAAATATATTAGGTTCATTAAATTTATCCTTAATATAATTCTTTACATATTTCATTACTGTATTTTTATTTTCTGATTCATTAATTCCTAATTTGTTTTCTATAGTTCTTCTTATTGATATAGACCATAAAGAAATTCCACATTCTTTTTCTATAGCAGATAATTCATATAAGGCTTCATTAAATTCCTCTTTTAAAATAAATTTTTCTAAATTTTTTTCTTTATTTATAAAGTTAGATAGCTTTTTTCTATGAAAAACACAAGAAAATAACAGCCACTTAAAGTCGGATTCTGTATTAAAATGTTTATGATTTAGAGTGTATAAAGATTCCTCTGTCTGTTCAATTTGAGCAGATAGCCTTAATTTGAATACTTCATATGTACAAAATAAATTAAGATTATCTAACATTTCCTTTGTATTAATCTCATTTAGAATTGCATTGAATGTTCGAATTGATGTTGAATTTCCTCTCAGAAGATTCAAATATTTTTTATTTTTCATAACTGTTACTTACTTCATTTTTTCAAATTTTTGATGAGGTATATTAGATATACCAGACTAACTTATTTATGAATGATTTATATAAAATATTTTCGTGTGTTTGAGCATGGATCGTCTTTAATTCCATACCCAGAACACCCCCAGAATTTACCAAATTTACCTTCTCTTAATCGCATAGGACGACCGCATTTATCACAAATAGGAAATGAGTTTTGACAATTTGGATTTTGACAAATGCTCATGTTCGCTGTATCAACTGAAGGTGAACCACATTTTTCACAAATTCTAGGTGAGGAGCGACAAACAGATCCTGATGTACAAGAATAAAAGTTACCGAATCTCCCTGCTTTTAACACAAAGTAACCTGTACTACATACAGGACACTTAAAGATTTTTCTATATTTACTTTTAAAGCCATCAGACACAATATTAAGTTTATACTGCGGTGATAATAATTCGTTAATAAATTCCGATGGAGCATTCACATCTGCAATTAAGTAACTTTCTTTTTTAGCTCGCGTTAAAGCTACATAAAAAAGACGGCGCTCTTCGGAGTGAGGGTAGTCATCAAGCGTTGGTAATAACGCTTCGATAACAGCTTCTTCTTTATTTTCATTTGGGAAACCAGTTTTACCTTGAAAGAATCCTAATAAGATACAGTAATCAGCTTCCAACCCTTTAGAACCATGAAAAGTCCAGAACTTCACATTTTGATCTTTAATGACATCTTTAGCTTCTTTGATTAGGTATCTGTATCTTGCAAGGACTGCAATTGATGCTTTTGGATGCTGCCCACGGATTTTTTTGTAAATCTCGAATGCTTTTAAACTGATATTGTTTTGTTTCTCCCCATTTTTCACTATGAAAGAATCATGCAAGTGAACACAAGACTCACTTACTTGAGTATGAGTTACAACATTCTTTTTGTATTGTTCAGGATTTTGCATAATAAAATGCCCTGCGGTATCAGCAATACTATTGTTGTAACGGTAAGTTTTCTCTAATTTACTCAGTGTATGAGAGCCAATCATTTTATTGAATTGAGTAGTTACTTCTAATTTACCACCAGAAAAACGATAAATAGACTGCCAGTCATCACCAACAACAGTCCAGATTGGTCTAGGTCCTTTTTGGTAAATTTCTTTTAATAACTCTAAACGAGCCATTGAAATATCTTGAAATTCATCTACTAAAATATGTTTCCATTTAGGTTTAAAACTACCGTCTTTAATCAGGGAAGTTGCCTGTAAAATCATATCGTCAAAATCAATTTCTTGAGCATCGCTTAATTGTTTTACATAAGCATCGTGAATACGCATTAAAAATGTGGCGTATTCTTTAGCATACACGATCTTGGCATCGGTCAGGCGTTTTAAAACTTGTGTGTAATTTAATCTTTCTGTACGAATAGCCTGCAAGCATTTCAAGTATCTATTTTTTCCTTCTTGAAAAATACCTGATTCTTCTAATGCATCTCTTAATTCTTTATCTGTTCTAGGACGAATAGCAATGAATTGTTCTTGCATTAGCTGCTCTAAGCGTTTGTAGAGATTATTCTCAGTCCAATTGTAATGGTATGTCTCAAGTAAAATTGTATTATGCTCTTGATGTAGTAACCGTTTTTTCTCAATATCAGCATTGTATTTTACAGAATCAATATCAGGACGAGTTCTACCTTGTCGATCAATACCAAAATGTTCTAGGTAAACACCATCTCCCAATCCAAAATCAGGTTTATAATCAAATCCAATCTCAATTCGTCTTTTTGATACATACCTAGGTTCGTATTCATACTGAATACCATTCATAAATAACCAGTTCGCAATAAGTAGTTCTTGATAGCCTCTGACACGCTCACCTTGTAAGGTTCTATATTCATTATCTCGAATATACCTATCGTACTCCCCTTTAGTTTTAAATTGGAATGGATCAACAGGTTGATAAGATAATAATAAGAATAAAGGTAAATTATCAGGATCTTCCTTAATATAATTTTCTAGCCATTTAGTAAACCATAAATCTAATTTGGCAGTATCTTCTACAAACTTGGATAGACGGACTGATTTTCCGCAACTTTTAATTATATTACGCCCCAGAGCATGGAAAGTTGATATGCTTGGCGGTACAGCTAATTCTAAGTTAGCTTGTTTTGCACGTTCTTCTAATCGTTCTGTTAATTCTGTCGCAGCATCTTTGTTGTAAGCAAGAATAAGTATTTCATCGTTTGTGGCTCTTCCCGAATCAATTAAATCAAGTGCTTTAGCAACCATCACTGATGTTTTTCCAGTACCAGCGGCAGCTAATACCATATTAATATCATTGTTTCGAATAACAGAAAGTCTTTGCTGTTGTGTCAATGGGTTTGATTCAACTATATCGAAAAAATCCTTCCGAGATTTTAAGATATTTTCTTCATAATCTTTTCTTACTTGCTCTTTATTTAGTTCATTAGAGTCAAAGTTAGAACAAATATAATCTAATTTCTTAATCAAATTACTACTGAAGTGTTTATTAAAAATCTCTTTATCGTCAGAGTATCTTGCAACAATAGGTTTTAATTTATCATTTAGTTGTGGTATATCAGAGTCTCTTAGGAACTGTTTTTGAGTAAGAGTATCAAAATCATCAGTAATAAACTTAAATCTATTTTCAAGATTATTTGCGATAATCTCTTCTAATTTCTTATGAAAAAGATCAATATTCTTTTTTGATAAAAATCTGAACGAAATATCTGAATCATTTAACTTAAAGCTAATACCATTCCCTAATAAACTCTTACTAAGAGTAGGAAAATACTTTATATCCTTGATTGCATAGTGATTTACATCACCATTCTTAGACGTGCATGAGATCCCATCGCAATTTAGTTCTGCTTTTTTTAATTTTCCAAAAAGTTTACCTATAAAATTAGGGGTTATAGTTAGATTATTCTGTTCGTTATTCATAATAATTAAAATTTATAGTTAGAGTATTAATAAGTATTTTATTGGGCTTCCATTTCATATTCATTGCCATCTTCATCAATGACAATCATTACGCCATTACGGATCCATTCAGCATCAGCGTACACCTCGTCGCCATTTTCATTGATGATTGTGCAATCGCCATATTTGCCTGTCATCGTACAGTCTCCATAAGCACCTGAACCATTCATATCTTCTACGTTGTAATTGTAAATGTAAGGTCCTGAATTGCCGAGACGGTAGTTATACATGTAACGAGGGTCTTGATGGAAAGTTGAATATCCATATTGAACATTGTTATAAGTATTATTGTTATATTGGTTACTATAATTGGCGTAACTTGTGCTTGAAACGACTGACAATAGTAATGTGAAAATTTTATTCATTGTTATTCCTTAAAATTTAGAGTAATTTTTTAATCCCATTCCAAACCCAGTTATTTTCTATTTTATTTGCCGTTACATGTCTGAATAGTGACATATTGCCACCTTTAGAATCAACATAATCGCTACTTACGCCAGCACTTGATATGATTTCAACAAATAGCTTAAACAGGTTTTCATTTCTGCTATGAATATCTACTTCGCTTGATAAAAACTGTTTAATATCTTGTGGTTCGTAAACAACGCTACTAAAACCTGAGTTTTCTCTTTCATTTCTCGCAGGGAAACTTAATATAAAAAATGTTCTTTGTTGCACGTCCACGCGTAATATCAAAGCGGCAATAGGATAGTATTGCCCTAGTGAATCGAGTATTTTCTGTAATGAAACTATCGCAAAGTCATCAGTCTCATAAAATCCTGATTTATTAGGTATGTACCAATAAACTTTAGCACCCTTATCACATCGTAACCGTTTAGCGTGTTCCCATATGGTATCTAGACGTGATTTTCCTTGAAACTCCGAATCATTTGAAATGTCGTAAAAGCAGTTAGCAATGCCCGTATTACCCGTTTTTCCTTGTTTTTCTCCGACGCCGTAATTTTCAGGTTCATCGTAGTTTATAAATTTAATGTTATTGCCCTGTTGCATTTCTTGCATAAGTTGAATGCGGTTAATTTCTCGTTCTTCGCCGAGCAATTTCAAATGTTCAATTACGTTTGTTGTTACAAGGTTATTTACGTTATCTAATGTGATGTCGAGCTTTTCAAGTTCGTGTTCTCGTTCTTGTTTTCGTGTTCTGTATTGAGGTTCATTCATGTCCTGTCCTTTACCATCTTTGCTTGCTTTTAGTGCAGAATGATAATAAAGGTTGATTGCTTCGCCTTGCGGTTGACTAATGCCTGTAATTTGGCAACAAAGTACGGAGTCTCCTAATTCAATACCATAGAACGAAAGTGTTATGGGTTGGTCGTGCCAACAAGGAATAAGATAGTTAGGGCTTTTCTTCTCTTTGGAAAGAATGATTCTAGTTGTTACATCTTTTACAACTGTTTTGGTGTAAGCGTCGTATTTCAAGTGATAAAGAAATATTGCATCTTTCGTAGAAAGGTTATTCGGCACAAATACGCCTTTGTCTTTAAAATATTCAGTAAGACGTAATTTTTTCTCAACTTTGTCCCAGTTATCCGTAATTAATATACGTTTTAATTCGCTTGAATAGCCGTAGTGAGCCATAAAGAAATGTAATGGGTGAATGATAAAGGATTTATTATTATTTTCTGACTTAATAACGAGTAGCTGATTCCCATCTTTCTTGAAGTCATCTAAATAAGATGAATGAACGTATTTTTCCGCTTCAAATGGGTGAGAGACCTGATCTTTCCAAAGCGGCTTATAAGCCAATCCTTCATTTTTTGAAAAAGTGACCTTAAACTCTTTTAACTTGAATTTATACTCTGATTCGCCATTTTCCCAAATACTACCGAACGGAATTTTATGCAGGTAATTGATAGGTAAGGCAACCACAAAGAAGCTCTGACACAATTTGCCAGTTTTATTATTTGTATAGGTTGGATTGGTTAAATTAATGAAAGTGACTTCAACAAGTGTTTTTGACTTATTTAATGGAAGGCGGTTTTCGTACCAAGTGACAACATATTCGTGCTTTTCATTGTAAAAACCGCGAAGTGGGTTACTAAAATACTTATCCAAATTAAGAGAACAACGCCAACGGATTCTCTCTAAATTATTTTCGTCAAAATATGACACAATCCACTTCCTTTTCAGCCATTTATATAGGTAAGTAGATTATAAATGATTTGGTTTACAAGGCGACAATTATTTGTATCGTTTGACAATTATTTGTAATTTTAACATCCTCCA
>OGJJ01002401.1_pt1 | contig 12104 bp, 9 predicted proteins | sample 1572081 | NCBI WGS metagenome assembly OGJJ01 (sample SAMEA2582122, study PRJEB24529) | metagenome | biome: Human gut stool | place: China | collected 2011
CGCCCTCGTTCTTGTTGATGAGGAACTGGGTGCAGTAGCCGTTCTTGATGTCCTCGACCTTCATCAGGTCGTCGGTGAAGACGCCCTTGCCGGCGTTTTCGGTGGAGAGCTTGGCCTTGTTGGGGACAGCCTCGCCGCCGGCCACGATGGCCTCGCCGTGGAAGACCTTGCCCATACCCTCAAAGATGATCATGATGCCCTGGCCGCCGGCGTCCACAACGCCAGCCTTCTTCAGGACGGGCAGCAGGTTGGGGGTGTCCTCCAGAGCCTTCTGACCGGCGGTCATCACGACGTCCCACAGCTCGGCCACATCCTCTTTGCCGCAGGCAGCAGCTTCCTCGGAAGCGACGCGGGCAACGGTCAGGATGGTGCCTTCGGTGGGCTTCATGACAGCCTTGTAAGCGCCCTCGACGCCCTTCTTCAGCGCAGCCACGATGTCGGAAGCGTCAGCCTCCTTTTTGCCCTCCAGAGCTTTGGAGAAGCCGCGGAACAGCAGGCTGGTGATGACGCCGGAGTTGCCGCGGGCGCCGCGCAGCATGGCGGAGGCAGCGGTCTTTGCGGCCTCGCCCACGGTGCAGCTGTCGTCCATGGCCTGCAGCTCACGGACGGCTGCGCCAACGGTCATGCCCATGTTGGTGCCGGTGTCGCCGTCGGGGACGGGGAACACGTTCAGCTCGTCCACGCGGGAGCGCTGGTTGTTGATGTTGTTTGCGCCGGAAATAATGGCGTCGCGCAGGATCTTACCAGAAATCATTGCTTTTTACTCCTTATATCTTCCCGGTACCCCCGGGCGGGCTTTGTCTCATCAGGCAACCACGTCATCGACCGATACGACCACGCGGGCGACTTTCAGGCCGGTGGCCTGCTCAACCTCGTCCTTCACGCGGTGCGAGATGGATCGCGCGGCGGTGGAGATGTTCAGCCCGTAGCTGACGGCAATGTGCAGCTCGATCACGAGACGGCCCTCTTCCTGTGTGACACGGACGCCCTTGGCAGAATCGTCCACGCCGCGCACGGCGCTGCGGACACGGTCGGTCAGATCACGGGGGGCCATTGCGGCCACGCCGTAGCATTGTTTGGTTGCTTCGCCCACGAGCGTGGAAAAATACTCGGCTGAGAAGCTGACATCTCCCAGCGGAAAACGGGAAGTGATCATAGTCGCTCTGCTCCTTTTATTCATTATTATACCCCGGTCCGCACGGCGGCGGGGCGGTGCGCGGGCCTAAGAAGGCGGCGGACCACTTTTATTATACAACTTTATGAGGAAGCTGTACAGCACATAATTGCTGACAGAAAGAAAAAAGTCAGGCGCGGCTTACCCGTCTCGGTCTGTTTCGACACCACAAAGCCGGTATACTGAAAGACAGACAGAGCCGCAAAGGGCCGCGTTCCTGCTGTTAGTATAGCACAAAATCCTTCGCAGTGCATCCATTTCGTGAATATTTATCCGACGAAACAAAAGGTGATTGTGAATAAAATATAAAAGATGGCGCAGACGTCTTTATCTTACTATGAAAAAGTGCTAAAATCTAAGGTGGCAAGAGTAAGACTGTATCCGGCACAGGATGCCGGGGCATTCGGCTGCCAAGGTGCTGAAGACAGGAATTTGCTGCGGCTGCACAGGAGCTGCGGCCCGGCGGCGGAAAAGTTCACAATAGGAGTTGTTTTCATGAATATTCTGTTTTTCCTTTCCCCCAAGCAGGACCTGATGTATGTGTACGATGACTTCACCCTTCGCCAGACGCTGGAAAAATGGGAGAACAACCGCTACGCTTCCATCCCGGTGCTCAACCGCAAGGGAGAGTATGTGGGGACCCTGACGGAAGGGGACATCCTCTGGGGGCTGAAAAAGTTCCACGGCCTCGACCTTGAGGCGGCAGAGGACATCCCGATCCGGGACTTTGCCCACAAGCGGGACTACAAGGCCGTCACGGTCACCACGAGCATGGACCAGCTCATCGAGGCGGCCATGAACCAGAACTTCGTCCCCGTCGTGGATGACCGGGGAATGTTCATCGGCATCGTCCGCCGTCAGGCCATCATCCGCTACTGCTACGACCGCTCCCGCGCTGCCGCCGCAGAGCAGCGCAGAAAGCCTGAAAAGCAGGAAAAACGAGTCCCGGTTTCTGCCGGGGTGCAGTAAAACAGGAAAAGGCCCCGCCGCTCTGCATGAAATGTGCAGGGCAGCGGGGCTTTTCTATGCCTGTGGGAAAGGGAGAGTGGTGCTTCAGCCCACGGTGAGGCTGGAATCGGTGAACCGGTGGGTCAGGACAGCCTCGGCGTCCTCGCCGCCCATGGCCAACAGCTCGTCCACCGAGAGGGTGGTGGAGCAGAGGATGGTCTGGAAGGTGATGGTGTCGATGCCCTCAGCCCGCAGCTGACGCAGCGCGGCCAGCGAGATGCGGAAGGAGGCTGTGAGCCGTCCGACGCAGACGGTGAGGGTATTGCCGCTCTGGGTGCTGGTGTAGGAGATGCGCTGGCCGTCCCTGTCGGTGACAGTCAGACCGGGGAGGGGAGAGGCGGGTGCGGACGGGGCGGCAGAGCCGCCGTCAGAAGAGGAAGAAGAGGAAGAAGAGGAAGAAGACTCCACAGGGCGGGGGATGGAGACCTGATTGACCTTGCCGTTGGCATCAGTGGCAGTGACTTTTGCGTCCGGGCCCAGCTTGTCCTTGATGGTGTTGAGGTCAAGCTCATCGCCGTTCTGAGAGAGGGCCCTGCCGCTGGGACTGCCAGCCTTGGCGGTCAGCTCGAGGCTGCCCGACAGATCGATGCCGCTGCTGCAGATGCCGTCGCCGCCGTTGCCGCCGTTGCCGCCGTTGGCAGTGACCGTACCGCCGGAGATGGCGACACGGTCGAAGCTGCAGATGCCGTAGCCGCCGACTTTGCCGCCGTAGCCGCCAGCGGCGTTGACCGTATTGCCGGAGATGGTGACGACGCCGCCGCTGCGGATGCCGTCGCCGCCGTAGCCGTCTTTGCTGTCGCCGTTACCGCCCTTGGCGGTGACCGTACCGTCGGAGACGGTGAGGCCGCCGCCGCTGCGGATGCCATCGCCGCCGACGAGGCTGCCGCCGTTACCGCCATTGGCAGTGACCGTACTACCGCCGGAGATGGTGACGCCGCCGCCGCTCCAGATGCCGTCGCCGCCGGAGATGGTGCCGCTTCCGCCGTTGGCAGTGACCGTACTACCGCCAGAGATGGTGACGCTGCCGCTGCTGGAGATGCCGCGGCCGCCGTCGTCGCCGTTGGCAGTGACCGTACCGCCGGAGATGGTGAGGCTGCCGCTGCTGGAGATGCCGTTTGCGCCGCTGCCGCCTTGGGCCGTCAGGCTGTCATTTTCGCCGCCGGAGATGGTGAGGCTGCCGCTGCCGTAGATGCCGCTGCGGTAGATGTCGCTCTTCAGCGCGTTGTCGCCATTCAGCTTGATATTGGTGTCGCCCTCGCCGGTCACGCTTACGGCGGCTTTGTTCCGGCTGCTGGTGTCGATGTTCACATCCTTGAGTGTGACCTCGACCTTATCGTTCTTATCGTTGGTCTCGATGGTCACGGTGTTGGAAGAAGCGTTCTTCTCACGATTTGTGATGACGGTATCGGTGTCCGGCACATCCGTACTCTCTCCCTGTGAGACCTTGTTTGTCCCTTTGGTGTCACCTGCCTTCACGGTAATGTTACCATCCTCGATATACCATTCCTTTGCAAAGGCCGGGGCAGCAAGGGTGATGAGCATTGCGGCAGTCAGGACAAACGCTGCTGCCCGCTGAGAGGCCGGACGGGGTGAATCGATCCTCCCCGTATGGAGAGGGCGACCCAGAACACGCATCGCAAGCTTACGATAAGACAGCATACAAAAACCTCCTTTGAACGGTGAAAAAAATGGTGAGACCGTAAAATATCAGGTTACTTTAAATATACCGGATCTGCGGGAAAAAATCAACAAAACCTGCGCGAATCACCCTGTTTCCTGCGTGAATGGAGAAGTTCGGACAGATTTTGGCTCTCCCCTTGGGGGAGCTTGCGCGGAGCACCTGAGAGGGCAAGGACGCCGACAGAGAGCTTTTCTGCGCCTTTTTGCTCAAAAAACTTCCTAAAGATACATTTTATTGGACTTTTATTCTGCTATACTCCTGTCAGAACAAAAAGACACAGGAGGGAACAGGAATGAAAGATGTTGAACTGCGGTATGTGGGCGGTCATGTGGAGGTGTATACGGGGACGGGCGCGTTCCTGTTCTCGGCGGACACCCTGCGGGAGGCGATGGAAGAGCTGGATGCCGCCTGATGCATTCCCGGGAATGCCGGGAAACGTCGGAGCAGAGGTTAGAAAATACTAATGTAAAATGAATGTAAAATTCAAGAAAAGAACCGTCTAAGAAGGCCCGGAAATCTTAAAATTCCGGTCAAAAAAGTGATTTTCCTGTAAAATAATGCTTGTTGAGCCGGGGGGTTCGATGCTATAATAAAAAGGACGGCGTTTTGCGTATGGAGAGCTAAGCACAGCCGTCTTGTGCAATGGAGCAATAGGAAGATTTTAGGAGCATTGTTTTATGGACATTACACACATCACCTCTCTGCTGGGCGGTATTGCGCTGTTCCTGTATGGCATGTCGATCATGGGTGCCGGCCTCGAAAAGCTGGCCGGCGGCAAGATGCAGGGCGTATTGCAGAAACTGACTTCGTCCACCATCAAGGGCGTCATTTTCGGCACCCTCATCACCGGCGTCATCCAGTCGTCGGCCGGTACGGTCGTCATTTGCGTCGGCCTCGTCAACTCCGGCATCATGACCCTTACGCAGTCGGTAGGCGTTATCATGGGTGCAAACATTGGTACTACGGTCACCGGTCAGCTCATCCGCATGGCGGATATTTCGGGCGACAGCCTCATCCTGACCCTCATCCAGCCCAAGACGTTTGCGCCGGTGGTGGCGTTTATCGGCTGCATTTTTTATGTATTTATCCGCAACGCGAAGAAAAAGAACATCGGCCAGATCATGCTGGGCTTCGGCATCCTGTTCACCGGCATGAGCCTGATGGACACCGGTGTGTCTCCCCTGCGTGAGAGCGCAGCATTTCAGGAGCTGTTCGTCACCATGACCAACCCCATCCTCGGCGTTCTCGTGGGCGTGGTGGTCACGGTCATCATCCAGTCCTCTTCGGCCTCTGTGGGTATCCTGCAGGCGCTGTCCAGCACCGGCCTCGTCACCTTCAGTTCGGCCATCCCCATCGTGCTGGGTGCCCACATCGGCACCGCGTTTACCCCGCTGCTGACCATCGGCGGCTCCTCCAAGGACGGCAAGCGCGCCGCCCTCATCCACCTGTACTTCAACATTATCGGCAGCGTCATCCTGCTGGCACTGGTCTATGCAGTCCAGTTCACCATCGGCATCCCCATGTGGGGCGATGTGATGAACAAGAGCAGCATTGCAAACATCCACACCATGACCAGCGTCATTGCGATGCTGTTCTTCCTGCCCTGCAGCGGCGTGCTGTCCAAGCTGGCCATGATGACCGTGCCGAACAGCGCGGAGGAGGCGCAGGAGCTGAGTATGCCTGTGCTGGATGAGCGTCTGTTCAAGAGCCCGGCTGTGGCTCTGCAGCAGGCTAAGAACGCGGTGGTCAAGATGTCCCGCCGCGCAGCCCGCAACGTCGGCCTCGCAACCCCGCTGCTGCTCAAGATGGACGAGGACGTCGTGAGTGCCATCGATGTCCGCGAGAACCTCATCGACCGGATGGAGGTGGACATCTCCAACTACCTCATCAAGCTGGCAGACCAGGAGCTGGGCGACGCGGAGAGCCATGAGGTGACCGAGCTGCTCAACTTTGTCACCGAGTGCGAGCGTATCGGTGACTATGCAGTCAACATTAAAGAAAAAGCGCAGGAGCTGACCGACAAGGAAGTCACCTTCAGCGAGAAGGCACAGCAGGAGCTGAAGCTTCTCGACAATGCGCTGGAAAAGATACTGACCCTCACCACGGACGCTTTCGAGTTCGACGACGCCCGGACCGCCAGCCAGGTGGAGCCGCTGGAACAGGTCATCGACATCCTCGTGGAGCGGCTTCGTGCGCAGCACATCAAGCGCCTGAAAGATGGTGCCTGCTCCATTGATACCGGTGTCGTCTATCTCGATGTGCTGAGCAATGTAGAGCGTATCTCGGACCACTGCTCCAACATCGCCGCCCGTCTGGTGGGCATGGAGGCAGGCGAGGACTACGACTCCCATACCCTCAAGAACATGATGCACCACAACCCCACCAAGGAATATATGCTCAACTACGAGCAGTGCCGTAAGGACTACCTTATCCCGCTGGAACAGCTCGAAGCCTGATTCTGATAAAGAATAAAAACAGTGCAGACCTCCCCGGGGAGCGTCTGCACTGTTTTTGTTTATTCACCCAGGTCTTCCAGCAGCGCCCGGAGGGCCGTTTCGCCGGTGACGTAGAAGCCCTGCTTGAGCCGGAGGGCATCGGCCTCGGGCAGAAGATTGACATAGATGCCGGTGCGCAGGAGCCGCTTGTCGGGCAGTCCGTTGTCGGAGCAGGTGTAGACGACCACCCGCCCGCCCTCGTCGCAGAGGTAGAAATCGGTGCCGCTCTGCCCGGCGGAGCCCTGCGCGGCCAGACCCGGCTCGGAGGCCGGCGTCTCTTCGCCGGAGTCGGCAGGGAAGGGGAGACTGGGCAGGGCCATCCAGAACAGGCTGAACACGATGGTAAAAATGCACAGCGCATAAAAAATGCAGAGCCAGACCTTGCGCATGGCAGTGGACTCCTTTCAGCTGAAATGGTGTTTCAGACGGTAGTATGTGCAAAAGAAAACTGCCTCAGACAGGAATGCAGAATTTTCACACCCGGATGCTGTACTTTGGCGGGGCAGATGTGCTATACTAACATCGTATCCCGTCGATTTCCCCCTTGCGGAAGCGGGCGGCGCGGACTATAATGTATTATTATGGCTGTGGGCAGTCTGGCCGCAGCAGGAACAGCGAACGGCATTGTCAGAGGATGCTTTGAGATGCAGAACAGTGAAAATTGCGATAGGAGGCGATCCTTATCTCAAACAATGAAAGACGGAGACTCCACAGTGATGGTGCGCTCCGGGAGCAGCGGCCCGCAGCGGAGCAGAACCGGCGGATCCGTGAGCCCCGCGGGCCACAGGAGCAGGGAGAAAAGCACGGCCATCCCGTTCTCGGATTCCTGGGCCGGACCATCGTCACCCTCGTCTGTCTGGGCATTATGGCGGGCAGTCTGGTGGCAGTGGGCGCTGTATACTATGTGGTGCAGGCTACGGCCAGTGACGGCGACCTGCTGGACCTCGACAACATCGAACTGAGCCAGTCGAGCCTTGTGGTGGCCACCGACCCCGACACCGGCGCACAGGTGGAGTACGCCACCCTGCGCTCTTCCAACAGCCACCGCGTCTGGGCGGATCTCGAGCAGATCCCCACCAACCTACAGTATGCATTCATCTGCACCGAGGACAAAGACTTTTACAGCGAGCCGGGCGTCAACTTCAAGCGCACCATCGGCGCGATGATCAATGAATACCTGCTGCCTATCTACAGCTCCAAGCAGGGCGCCTCCACGCTGGAACAGCAGCTCATCAAGAACCTGACCAGCGACAAGAGCGCCAGCGGCATCGAGGGCGCACTGCGCAAGCTGCGCGAGATCTACCGCGCCCTCATCCTGAGCCGCAGCTACTCCAAGGAGACCATTCTGGAAGCCTACCTGAACACCATCAGCTTCACCGGTACCATCCAGGGCGTCCAGACGGCGGCAAACGAGTACTTCGATAAGGATGTCAGCGAGCTGACCCTCTGGGAGTGCGCGTCTATCGCGTCCATCACCAAGAATCCCACCAACTATAACCCCTACACCAACCCCGAGAACCTCATCAACCGCCGGAACTTCCTGCTCTACAATATGTGGCAGCAGGGTGTCATCTCGGAGGATGATTACCGCAGCGCCGCTGCCCAGCCGCTGGTGCTGGCAGAGACGGACAACACGAAGAAGAGCAGCTCCACCACCTCTTACTTCACCGATGCCCTCTTCAACGAGGTGGTGAAGGACATCATGGCCAAGGAGGGCGTGGACGAGTCCACCGCCCAGAGTATGCTCTACACCGGCGGCTATACCATCGAGGCAACGGTCAACCCCAAGATCCAGACCGCGATGGAGAACCTGATGCTCAACACCGACGACGCCTACTTCCCGGCCGGCTGGCATGAGGAAGAGGTGACCAGCATCTCCGACGACGATGTGCAGGTCTACAACGAGGACGGTACCCCCAAGACCCGTACTGGCGACGACGGCACGGTCTACTATTACCGCAACGTCCGCACGCAGGCGGCGATGGTCACGCTGGACTATGACGGCAATGTCATCGCCATGGTGGGCGGTCTGGGCGAAAAGACCAAGAGCCTTTCCTTGAACCGCGCCTATGGCGTCACCCGTCAGACCGGTTCTACCATCAAGCCCATCGGCGCCTATGCGCTGGGCATCGAGTATGGTCTGGTCAACTGGTCCACCATGCTCAACAACTCGCCCCTCTACCTCAAGCAGGACATGGTCATCCGTGACGAGGACTACTGCCGCCGGAACGGCCTCATGGGTCTGACGGACAAGCAGCTGAAAGCCTACCCCAACGCATGGCGCAGCTGGCCCCGCAACTACGGTGGCAACTACGGCGACGGCTCCGACCTGCCGCTTTGGAACGGCCTCGCACGCTCCCTGAACACCATCGCCATCCGCGTTGGCGACCTCGTGGGCGCGAACAACATCTTCAACTTCGTCTACAATACCCTGCAGCTCAGCACGCTGGACCCCGTCAACGATGTGGGCCTTGCACAGATGGTCATGGGCAGCCAGACCCACGGCGTCACCCCGATGGCGCTGGCGGCGGCGTTCCAGATCTTCTACGACGGCGAGTACACCACGCCTCACCTCTATACCCGTGTGCTCGACCGTGACGGCAACATTTATATGGAGAGCAACGACACCAGCTATCAGGCTCTGACGCCCCAGACGGCCTACGTCATGAACCGTCTGCTGAAGAACGTCCTGTTCTCCAGCGTTGGTACGGCCAGTGGCCGCTACCCCAACTCCAACGGTATGGAGGCCTTCGGTAAGACCGGTACGGCCAGCGATGAAAAGGACCTGTGGTTCGTGGGCGGCACGCCCTATTACGTCACCGCTGTGTGGTGGGGCTACGATGCGCCTTACGATATGACCAAGACCCTCGGCAAGCAGCAGGCCAAGACCCGCACCTGCGTCACGGCCTGGAAGGCCCTGATGGAGCAGGTCCAGGCAGACCTGCCCTATAAGGCATTCCCGGCGGCTGACGGCGTCGTGGAGCGCAGCTACTGCACTCAGAGCGGCCTGCTGGCCAGCGGCTCCTGCCCGAGCACGGCAGTGGGCTACTACCGTGCCGACGACCTGCCCGACGTCTGCAATTATTCCCACGGTCAGGCAGCTGTCGCCAGCGAACCCCTCGCGCCTGAGCCGGACACCACCAACCTGGACACCGATTGAGACAAAAATCATACTTTTCGGCACATCGGGTTGCAGATTCGGTGCGCTGAAGGGGTACTTCACGGCTCAAAACTGGATAATCTGACAAAATAGCATCCGACCTCTTGCAATGCAGGGAGTCGGATGCTATTATATTTTCTGCAAGAACACTTGTGTTTGAGAGGTGAACAAGTTGGAACGCCGTTTTTATCTGGTGGATGCGCAGGTCCTGCCGGAAGTTTTCCTCAAGGTCGTCCGGGCCAAGGAACTTCTGGCCAGCGGAGAGGCACGCAGCATTTCGGCTGCGACCCGCAGTGTAGACCTGTCGCGCAGTGCATTTTATAAATATAAGGACTGCATTTTCGACTCGGAGAATGGCCGCGAGGTCATCACTGTCATGGCGACCCTGCGGGACGAGACGGGTGCATTGCAGAGCCTTCTGGCCGGCATCAGTGCTGCCGGTGCCAGCATCGTGACCATCAATCAGTCTACTCCGGAGAACGGAGCCGCGCTGGTGGCTGTCACCATCCGCACCGACACCATGCAGATGACCCCCGAGGAGCTGACGGAAAAGCTTTCGCGCCAGAGGATGGTCGTGGGCGTACACTGCGGATACAATCTGTGACAGTACATTCATAGAAAAAGGAACGAGGGCAGTATCATGGCAAAAATCGCGATTCTGGGCTTTGGCACGGTGGGCAGCGGCGTGTACGAGGTGCTCTGCCGCAACGCCGCAGGTGTCTCCCGCCGCGCAGGCGAACCGGTGGAGGTCAAGTATATCCTTGACCCCAAAGACTTCTCGGATCATCCGGCTGCACAGCTGTTTATAAAGAATTTTGACGCCATTCTGGAAGACCCCGAAGTGAAGGTCGTCGTCGAGACCATCGGCGGCACCCGCTTCGCTTACCCTTATGTCAAGGCCTGTCTCGAGAGCGGTCGGAGCGTCTGCACCTCCAACAAGGAGATGGTGGCCACCTACGGCGCAGAGCTGCTGGCTCTGGCCAGGGCACACAACTGCGCCTTCCTGTTCGAGGCTTCCGTGGGCGGAGGCACTCCCATCATCACCCCGATGCACCAGTGCCTCGCGGCCAATGTCATCACCGAGGTGGAAGGCATCGTCAACGGCACCACCAACTTCATGCTGACCAAGATGGTGCGGGAGAATCTGGGCTTTGACGAGGCTCTGAAGATCGCCCAGGAGCTGGGCTACGCCGAGACGAAGGACCCCGGCGACGATGTGGACGGCCGCGACGCCTGCCGCAAGATCGCCATCCTGTCCTCGCTGGTCTGCGGCCACCAGATCTACCCCCAGAACATCCCCACCCGCGGCATCCGCGACATCACGGTGGATGATGTGGCTGCGGCAGAGAAGCTGGGCTGCGTCATCAAGCTCATCGCATGGATGAAGCGGGGCGAGGACGGCAGCGTTGCCGCCGGTGTCGAGCCCTGCCTCGTGCCGAAGGCAAACCAGCTGGCCGGTGTCGATGACGTCTTCAATGCCGTCCTCGTCAAGGGCGATATGCTGGGCGACGTGGTCTTCTACGGCAAGGGCGCGGGCAAGCTGCCCACCGCCAGTGCTGTCGTGGCCGACGTGGTGGACGCCCTCAAGAACGGCGTCAAGGTCCACGACAGCCTGTTCTGGCAGCCCGCCGAGCCGGTGGAAGGAATGCTCACCGACCCCGCTCCCGCCGCATACTATGTGCGTGTGGAAGGCATCGCCCCGGCGGTGGCCGAGGCCATCTACGGCAAGGGCCATGTGGTGGAAGAGCATTTCGACGGCTGCTCCTACTTTGTGGACAGCGCCGACGGCAAGGCTCTGGCCGAAGCAGCCCGCAAGGTAGAGGCCATGGGCGGCAGCGTGAAGCTGGTGCTCCGCCGCCTGCCTGAGGACGCCTGAGCGTGAGAGAAGAGGGAACTGCGATGAAAATAAAAGTTTCCGTCCCGGCCACCAGTGCCAACATCGGCTCCGGCTTCGATGCGCTGGGTCTGGCTGTGACCTTGTATAATACCGTGACCTTCGAAGAGAGCGACCATCTGGACATCTCGGCGGCGGACGGCACCCGCATCCCCCGCGGCGAGACCAATCTGGTCTACCGCTCGGCCAAGGGTCTATTCGATAAGGTCGGCAAGACCATGCCGCCCCTCAAGCTCGTCCAGACCAACGCCATCCCGATGGCCCGGGGCCTCGGCTCGTCCTCGGCCTGCATCATCGCGGGCCTGCTGGGTGCGAACCGGATGCTGGGCGATGTACTCAACACGCAGGAGCTGCTGACACTGGCTACCTCCATCGAGGGCCACCCGGACAACGTGGCACCGGCCCTTCTGGGCGGTCTGGCCAGCAGCGTTTTCGAAGACGGCGTCGTCTACTCCGTCAAGCGGGATGTGGACGAGAGCCTCTGCTTTGCGGCCATCGTGCCGGACTACAAGCTGTTGACCGAAGCCGCCCGTGCGGCCCTGCCCAAAGAGGTCACCCACAAGGATGCGGTGTATAACCTGTCCCGTGCGGCCCTCATCCCGGCGGCATTCTGCGAGGGCCGCCACGACCTGCTGGCCATTGCCACCGAGGATAAGCTCCACCAGCCCTACCGGATGCCCCTGATGCCCGGT
>OGJJ01002412.1_pt1 | contig 12062 bp, 9 predicted proteins | sample 1572081 | NCBI WGS metagenome assembly OGJJ01 (sample SAMEA2582122, study PRJEB24529) | metagenome | biome: Human gut stool | place: China | collected 2011
GTTTGCAAACTTTTTAATATCCTATGTGGCTCTTCGGAGATCATGGCCGACTGATCCGAGTCTTCAGACCTGATAACTAAAGCCGATGCGGGACTTTTGGAGTCCTGTATCGGCTTTGTTGATTTTGCAAAGATTTTAAAAAATTTATTTTACTGGTTCATCAGTGCTTTGATATCTTCTTCCGGTGTGGTGATAGGTGCAATACCATAATTTTCAACCAGAAAATTCAGAATATTAGGAGACAGGAATGCCGGAAGAGAAGGACCAAGACGGATATTTTTGATACCCAGGTGCAGGAGGGTTAACAGGATGCAGACTGCTTTCTGTTCATACCAGGAGAGAACGAAGGAAAGCGGAAGCTCATTTACAGAACATCCAAATGCATCTGCAAGTGCCACAGCAACCTGGATTGCACCATAAGCATCATTACACTGTCCCATATCCATCAGTCGTGGTAGACCACCGATCTCTCCCAGATCGAGATCATTGAAACGGAATTTTCCACATGCCAGGGTGAGAACGATACTGTCAGAAGGTGTCTGCTTTACAAATTCCGTATAGTAGTTTCTGCCTGGTTTGGCACCATCACAGCCGGCAACCAGGAAGAAATGGCGGATTGCGCCTGATTTTACGGCTTCTACCACAGTACCTGCATGGGACAGGATGGCTGCATGACCAAAACCGGTTGTCACTTTTTTACCGCCGTTGATACCGGAGAACGTCTGATCCTCTTTGTAACCACCCAGTTCCAGTGCTTTTTCAATAAGCGGTGTGAAATCTTTCTTCTCGTCAATATGAACAGCTCCCGGGAAGGCAACCACTTCTGTTGTAAATACTCTGTCAGCGTAGCTGCTTTTTGGAGGCATCAGACAGTTGGTAGTGTAGAGAATCGGGGCTGGAAGATGGTCAAACTCTTTCTGCTGATTCTGCCATGCAGTTCCGAAATTGCCTTTCAGGTGAGCGTATTTCTTTAAGAATGGATAGGCATGGGCAGGGAGCATTTCACCATGTGTATAGATATTGATTCCTTTTCCCTCAGTCTGTTCAAGTAAAAGCTGCAGATCTTTCAGATCATGTCCGGTCACGACAATAAAAGGCCCTTTTTCTACCGTAAGTGTAACATCAGTTGGCTCTGGTGTTCCATAGGTTTCTGTATTTGCCTTATCAAGAAGTGCCATGCACTTCAGATTGATCTCTCCTGTTTTGAGTACTGTGGAAAGCAGTGCTTCTGTGCTTTCTTCATAACCGATCTTAGATAATGCCTCGCAGAAGAACTGATTCACTTCGGCATCTTCATAATTCAGAACATTTGCATGATAGGCATAGGCAGCCATTCCGCGGATACCAAAGAGAATAAGAGACTTCAAGGAGCGGATATCTTCATTGGCATTCCACAGCTGCTGAAGATCATATTCCTCTGTTCTGCAGTCAGGAACCAGTCTTTCTTTTTCAGCTCTGACTTTTTGTATCATATTTTCGATTGCGGCATTGTCAAAACTTACATTTGTAACTGTAGTAAACAGTCCTTCGATTATGATCTGTCCGGTTCTTTTTGAAATAGTTTCCGTGCCGTCGACAGCGTTTGCCAGACTGATCAATGCACCTGTCAGCTCGTCCTGTAATTTCGCTGTATCTGCTTTTTTTCCGCAGACACCGGCATTTCCCGTGCAGCCTGTACATCCGACGGTCTGTTCACACTGAAAACAAAACATTTTTTTATCCATTATTGTATTCTCCTTTTATTCTGTGATTTTTCGAATGATCTTTCTTATTATTTTATCCTCGGCCGGTAATATTTATCCTTGGTTTCTGTTAGGAGTATAGTATAATAATTACAACGTGTATGTTTGATTTCCAACAGGAGGATTAATTTTGAAAAAATATTTACCCATTTTAAGAACCAGTCCTTTCTTTAAAGGTCTTACTGATAATGAGATATTATCCATACTGCACTGTGTAAATGCAGCAACAATCTCCAGAAAACGGGATTCTTATATTTTCAGAGCCGGAGATTCTACCGAAGTAATGGGACTTGTGGTGGCAGGCTGTGTTCTTGTTATTCAGGAAGACCTCTGGGGACATCGGAATATTCTGTCAAAATGTCATGCAGGAGATTTTTTCGGTGAACCATATGCAGCAAGTCCGGGAGCTGTTCTGAATGTCAGTGTGGTAGCAGATGAAGATTGTGAGATTATTTTATTAAATGTTCAAAGACTTCTGGTTTCCTGTCCAACAGTATGTGATCATCATCAGAAGCTGATTCGTAACCTGGTCGGTGTCCTGGCAAATAAGATCCTGATTCTCAACGATAAGATTACACATGTGGGCAAACGAACGACCAGGGATAAGCTGTTGTCCTATTTGTCGGCGGTATCCATCAGACAGGCATCTTTATCCTTTGACATTCCTTTTGACAGGCAGCAGCTGGCAGATTATCTTTGTATTGACCGTGCGGCAATGTCTGCGGAGATATCAAAGCTGCAAAAAGAAGGACTTATAAAAACAAACAGAAACCATTTTGAGCTGACTGTCTGTAATGATACGGATTCAGGAATAAAAATGTGATATACATCACGGAAAACAGTTATTGAAAAACAGGAGGAAAAAATGTTCATCAGAAAAGCAGAAGAAAAAGATATTCCGAGGATCTTGGAATTGTTAGGACAGGTGCTGCAGATCCACGCAGATATAAGGCCTGATATTTTTATTCCGGGCACAACAAAATATACGACAGACGAATTGACAGAGCTTTTGAAAAATGAAGAAAAGCCAATATATGTTGCAGCGGATGAGGCTGATGTTTGTGTGGGGTATGCATTTTGTCAATTAAAGGAACAGCCTTTTTCAAATAATATGGTACCGTTTAAATCTCTTTTTATAGATGACCTGTGTGTCGATCAGGAGGCACGAGGCCGGCATATTGGGGAAAGTCTGTTTGAATATATAAAAAATAAAGCAAAGCAGCTGGGATGCTATGAAGTGACATTGAATGTGTGGGCAGGAAATACTTCAGCAGAAAAATTTTATGAGAAAATGGGAATGCGGACAAAAGAAAGACAGATGGAATACATATTATAAGATGGTTGAACCGCCCAGAGAAAAAGCAGTCGGCTAAGACACAGACTGAGATGTCTGTATCTTAGCCGGAAAATTTATCACTGTAATGAACATGCATGGCTTCCCAGTCCATAAACAATACATAAAATACTCTTCCGTATTGCTGGCTGTCCACGATCCTTCCGTGATCAAGAATAGAAAGGTAAGAGCCGTCCGCTTTTCGAAGATGAAAGTGGATGTAAGCATCTTTATTGCCGGCATCGATCTGTTTCCAGATGCTTGCTTCTATCTGCTGCTGTTCATTCTCACGGATCAGGTTGTGGAAGCTTTTATTTGTGAGGCTGAAGAATTCATCTAAATTTTTATATCCGGTCATTTGAAGGAACTCGTGGTTTGCATACAGGAGTTCATCATCATCTTTGTCCGCTCTGTATATGATAAATGCACCCGGAAGGTGTTCAGAGATATCCTTGAATGCAAATCCGAGCTGTTTGCGGACTCCTGACCGGAGCCCATCCCTGTAAGCCATACATCCGTTTTTTCCGTGAAGCTTTATTTCATAAAGTGCTGCATCTGCACAGCGCATAAGCTGTGAACGGTTGGAGGCAAAGGTTGGATATTCTGCATATCCGAGAGAAATAAAAAACGGATATTCTTTTCCCTTACATGAAAATGTCTTTGGAAGCTTGGTAAATTGCAGCAGCAGTTCTTCCGCTTCTTTATAGGTATGATCCGGCAGAAGAATGCAGAACTCATCACCACCGTTTCTTCCCAGTAATGTGTTTTTTGGGAAAAAAGCCTTCATGCTATCTGTAAGACTCTTTAATGCCTTGTCTCCATAGACATGTCCGTAAATATCATTAATAAACTTAAAGTCATCAATATCAAGGAGTGCGGCCACAAAATGCGCTTTTGGATTTTTAGTGATCATCCTTTCGGCTGATTCATCAAATCCATAGCGGTTGTAAATATCGGTGAGAGAATCTGTGTGCGCCAGTATTTGAAATTTGTTTTTATTTTCTTTCGATACTAACCACACCCGGGTAAGACCTGAGAGAAGTAAAACGACAGCAGTAAACATTCCGCCGACGGTTACCAGTAATCTAAGGTTTCCCCACCCGCTTTCAGGAGCTACTTCTAATTTCCAGTTTTCTTCCCCTATCGTAAAATCATAAGAAACAGCATGAGTAAATTGGTCATCTGACTGATAAACAACTTTATAAGTGTCGATCCAGGGAGTATCTGTTTTTGAAAGCCTGTATTCATATCCGAAATCCGAAAGTGCACTGATCGCATCTGAAAAAATGTCGGGAACACGCAGGATAACAATGGTAAATCCCCAGAAATATTCCTGGTTGTTTTTATCTTTCAGGTAGACTGGATTGCGGACAGCAATTCCACAGCCGCCCTGTTTTAAATCGAAAGGACCTTGTGTAATGATCATGTGATTGTCTCTTGCGTAACAGGAAATTTTGCTGCGATCTTTATCCTGGAACAGATCGACCTTACCCGATTCCGTCCCCTCAGAAGGATAAATATCTGTCACAATACCATCCGGAGCAAGCTGTATGCTTTCAATAACGTCAGACATAATATTTTCCGCAATTGTGTCAAACTGATTGATCTTTCCGTTTTCACTGATCAGGATCTGCTTTAGCGCATCTGTGATCGCAATTCCATTTGTAATCTCATTTTTTATACGTTCGCCGTAGGTTGTTGCATTTAATTGTGCTGTTATGTGTTGTTGGTCAGTTTCATGTGAGCCTGTTTTGTATACAATTAAACCAACAAGGCATATGCCCAGTAAAAAAACGATAAGAGGTACAATTGTTTTTTTCTTCACCTGGTTCACCTCGTTTTATTAGTTTCACAATAAAACATTATATCATAGAAGTAAAAAAATAGAATGATTTTTTGCGTTAAAGTGATATCGTTTTTTTGGTGTACAATGGAAATATGACCAGAGGGCGAAATATAGTATACAATTAAGGAATATATTGGAAAGAATACTGAAAAAGACTCGCGGTTTTGCAGGGTATATGATATACTGTCCTTTATAAGTAAATATCTTATCGGAATTCACTGAAGACCGGATCGGTGCTGCAAAATCGGTCCTGAGCAGATGAGAATTCCCTTCCACTTAATGACAGGATGGAGCTGTATTTTGAGGATTTCTATATAGACAGATTGCTTGCAAAATATGAGAAAGACAGGCATTTTGCCAGATATGCCACAGGTTTATAAATTCTAAGAACTAAGGAAGAACTGTTGTATGTTAAATAAAAAAGATTTCTTGAAATATGCATCAAAATTAGCATTTCCGATCATGATCCAAAATCTGATCGGAACATTAGTAAATGTTGCGGATACTGTAATGCTGGGATATGTAAGCCAGACTGCCATGTCGGCTTCATCTCTTGCCAACCAGTATACATTTATTCTTTTCTGTTTGTATTATGGTATGGCTACAGGTACTTCAGTTTTATGTGCCCAGTATTGGGGAAAGGGTGATAAAAAGACAGTAGAAAAGATTCTCGGCCTGGCGGAGCGGATCTCACTGATCGTTTCTCTTGTATTTTTCATTATCTCCTTTTCCATGCCGACTACGATCATGAAGATTTTTACAAACAGTCCGGATACGATTGCTGCCGGCAGCGAATACTTGAAGGTGATCTCATTTTCCTTTATGTTTATGGGCTTCTCACAGATTTTCATGAGTGCCCTCCGAAGTGTCGGAAAAATAATGCTGCCTTCTGTTACATATATTGTATCGCTTTGTGTCAATGTACTTTGTAATGCCACCTTTATCTTTGGCCTGTTTGGACTTCCAAAGCTTGGTGTTACCGGTGTTGCCCTTGGTACTGTTATTGCCAGGATCGCAGAGGTATTGATCTGTCTTATCTACTCATTAAACAGCTCCGATGTCAGATTCCGAATAAAATATTTCTGTGCAAAATCCGGTATTCTGTTCAGGGACTTTATGAAAATTGCTTCTCCGGCTGTGATAAATGATGTTGTCTGGAGCTTTGCCGGTTCAGCATTCGCAGCGATCCTTGGCCACATTGGCGATGATATGGTTGCCGCAAATGCCGTTGCTGTTATGGTGGTAAACATTGGTGCCATCGCCTGCCGCGGTTTTGCCAACGCTACTACCATCATTATCAGTCAGGAGCTTGGTAAAGATCACAAGGATACAGCCAGAGAATATGGGAAACGTATGCTGAGAATAACAATTATCGTAAGTCTCATCGGATGTGCCATTATTTTGGCAGTCCGCCCTATGATACTGGACTTCTACCGGGATAAACTGACAGAGACAGCCATGTATTATCTTGGTATATTTATAATTATGACAACCTGGCGTCTTGTGGGAGAGGGAATCAATACCTGTCTTATATGCGGCTGCTTCAGAGGTGGTGGTGATTCCAGATTCGGAATGATCGTGGATTCCATATTTATGTGGCTTGTTGCAGTTCCTCTGACCTTTATTGCCGCATATGTTTTAAAACTGCCGCCTGTCTGGGTATACTTTATAATGACCCTGGATGAATTCGAAAAAATGCCTGTGGTGTTCATCCACTATTTCAGAAATAGATGGCTTACGAACATTACCAGAGATTTTGACTGATCAGGGGGTTAAGCAGGAGACTAAAAAAATGAAATATTTTGAAGCAAAAATGTCTTATCCTCAGTTTTTAAAATATCTGATCCCGTCGGTACTGACTATGATCTTTTTATCATTTTATACAACGATAGATGGATTTTTTGTATCCCGGTATGCAGGCTCTGACGCGCTTGCAGGAATTAATATTGTTATTCCGATCACCTGTGTTATTTTCGGAACATCTGTCATGCTTGCAACGGGATCAGGTGCCATTATAGGAGAGAGGATGGGACAAAAAAGAGAACAGGAAGCAAATGAGATATTTACTTTTATGACGATCGTGCTGCTCGTACTTTCGGTTGCTTTTACAGCTGTGGGAATTCTTTTCCTGAAACCGATCTGTATTTTTTTGGGAAGCAGTGAGCGCCTGATGGAGCATGTGGTGCCATACGCATTTGTCATATTTTTAGGATCGGTTCCGATGTCATTCAAGCTATTTTTCGAATATCTTGTGAGGACGGATGGGAGATCGTATATCGGAATGATCATGTCTCTGACCGGTCTGGCTTTTAATATTGTTTTCGACTATATTTTTGTGGCTATATTCGGACTGGGAACGCTTGGAGCCGCGTGGGGAACATTTCTCTCCATTACAGTAAGCATGTTGATAGGCTTTATTTATTTCCTGAAATACAGCCATATAAGGTTTTGCAGACCGAAGGCAGATGGGAGTGTTCTTCTGAAATCCTGCACTAATGGAAGCAGTGAAATGCTGACGGAGATGTCTACCGGGATCACTACATTTTTATTTAACCTTATTATCATGCAATATTTTGGTGAAGATGGAGTTGCGGCTGTGACGATCATTATGTATATTTACTATTTCTTCATCGCTTTTTATATGGGAATTGCCGTTGCAGCGGCTCCGATCATAAGCTATAATTATGGCTCTGAAAATCATGACAAGATCAGAGAAATAACACGATATAGTTTTATTACGATTGCCATCAGTTCAGTATTGATCCTCACAGTATCACTTGTATTTGGAAAACAGATCATCCATTTATTCGTCGGGAACGGAAATGTATTTACATTGACATGGGATGGCCTGAAGCTGTTTAGTCCGGTTTTCCTGTTTATTGGTTTAAATGTATTTCTTTCCGGATACTTTACTGCCCTGGGAAATGGTTTTATTTCGGCATTGATCTCATCAATGCGTTCTTTGATCCTGGTGGCCGTGTTCATACTGATCCTTCCGAAGCTTATAGGTGTGGCCGGCGTCTGGATGACGATGCCGCTGGCGGAAGCCGTGACTATTTTTATAGCTGTTTATCTGTATCGAACATATGGGAAAAGTTTCATGCAGGAAAATTCCAGAGCCACGTCTTAATGATATTTTGCAAAACTCTAACGAAAAAGAGGCCGTCAAGTACGGCCTCTTTTTCGTTATGGCTTTATCATGCCATGGGAGTATTTATAACTCCTGTGGAGATATTTTCAGGTATTCATAGGATGGCTGGAAATCATGGCTGTCACACTGACGGTAATATTGGGTGAAAATACGTTCTATGATATCAGGGATATGCGTTTCATCAGGTTCAAACAGTATGATGAGATACTGCAGGGAACTGTAGCGTGTACAGATATCCACACGGCGGATATTCTGCCGGATGGCTTGTTCCATATATTCCAGAGCCTGCTCAATGGATTCGATATCAGGAACCGTATCCACAAGTGTCTCGATGGTGATCATCGCCAGATAACATCTGCACTGGCTGCGTGTGACAAGCTGACTTATGTATTCATACTGTCGTGCGAAATCCCGGTAATTCAGATCAAGAGCACCTACATAGATGCCGCTTTTCTGAAGGGACTCTGCCACAAGCTCCAGATCTTTTCCGGAACCGGATGCCGCAAGAGTGCTGCGGTCGATCTGCTGGTAGAAAAAGAACTGGTTTTTGCCGTTTTGTTTTACGTAATACAGAGCTTTATCTGCTTTGGAATAGCAGTCCTCAAAGGAATCATCGGTGCTGCACAGACACAGTCCTGCGGACAGTGTGGCAAAACGGAGTTCCGGATCATCGGTAGTGATGGTGTGAAATTTCTGGAACAGATCGTCCATCTGCAGAGACAGGGAATCAGGATCTGTGTCCGGAAGGAACATCAGGAATTCATCGCCTCCAAGTCTGCAGGAAATCCCCTGATCTGCCCGTTTCTGAAGCAGCTTTCCAAGACATTTCAGCGCACGGTCGCCGGCTTTGTGGCCATAGATGTCGTTGATCTTTTTCAGGTTATCCATATCAAGGAATATCAGACATCCATCATGCGTCTGCATAAATTCTGCGGTAAGACGTTCGCCCAGGTTGCGCATGGGAAGACCGGTAAGGAAATCATAGCTTTTTGCATCTTCCTGGCTTTTTATGGTGGCCATTATGTCAGAGATGAATTTGCTGACGGTAAGCTGCATATCCGGAAGGTTATAGGTGTCCGGTTCTTCCTGGGAAGGATCCCACTGAGGCAGTCGCTTTTCATTGAGCAGTTTCAGAAAAATGTCGGTGATCTTCGGGTCGAACTGTGTACCACGGTTTTTACGGAATTCTTCGTAAACAACTTCCGGTGGAAGCGCATTACGGTAGATTCGACGGGAGTTCATGGCATCGTAGCAATCTGCAACAGCCACAATGCGGGCATGGATGGGGATCTCTGTTCCGGCCAGTCCGTCCGGATAGCCTTTTCCGTCATAACGCTCATGGTGACTTCTTGCGATTTCTGCCGCATGAGGGATCAGGGTTATGTCCTTCAGGATCTCGGCACCGATAACGGTGTGTTTTTTTATAAGGTTGTATTCATCATCAGTCAGCTGTGCAGGTTTGTTCAGGAACGGATCCGGGATACCGATCTTACCGATATCGTGAAGGTGAGTAGCACGTTTCAGATTCAGGATTTCCTCCGGCGTCCAGCCCAGCTCCTCTGCGATCAGGGCTGCATATTGTGCAACCCGGTAGGAATGGCCGCGGGTGTACGCGTCCTTTGCCTCAATGGTGGTGGAAAGGGTCTGTATCATCTGCAGAGACATTTTTTCATTCTGTTCCTGGTTTTTGCGGATTTCGCTCTGCTGGCGTTTCAGTTCTATATCCTGGATATTTTTGATGGCTCTTACAATATTGACAAAAAGCAGGATCAACATGCCGGCGCCCACAAACAGTCCGGACATCAATGTGACAAAGTATGCAGAGGTTGCTTCAACGGCAATACACAGGATCGCTGTCAGCAGACCAACGAGCAAAAGCCGGTCGGCCTTGTTTTTTTCGGTGCGTATATATTGGAAAAGGTGTACAAATATTGTGGCAACGGTAATCGCCAGGATTCCGTGACTTACAGGCATGGTTTCGATATAATCTGCGATACCGGCAGCGGTGAGGATCGTACAGACTGCAAAATTTACCATTGCGATGCTTCCAAGACAGACATAAAATCTGTGATGCAGCCCTTTCTGGAGACTGTCCGCAAAAAACAGGATCGGGAGCGGACACAAAAGGATCATAACGAAGCACAGAGATCCGAGAGCGGAAGCGTTGGGGACCAGGAACGACTCACCCAGCATCCAGACTGCGCCCATAACCATGCACCATCCAAGATATTCCATGTCAAATCGTGTATGATAGACCAGTCCCAGAGCGAAACTGAACAGGATCGTGACGATTCCGGAAAACAGGATAAAAAAAGCAATGTAGGTTTCCAGTCCGTATCTGCTGAAAATATATATCCAGATATCTGCCTTGTCTCCGCAGTAAACAGGATTGACAACTCCGGTGTAATTGGAGGTGTAAGTGGTCAGTTCAATACGGAGCTCTTTGCCGGCATCGGAAGCATAAACCGGGCAGAAAACATAACGGCTGGCGGAGTTTTTGCCCACAAGCCTTGTTTTATGCGTGGAGTAGCTGGTCCTGAGGTTGTCCCCTACATAAAAATCCACATCCTGCAGAGAAGAACGGATGGCAAAGCAGGTATCTGTAAGATCAGCGGGAAGCTGGATGGTGAGGACCATCGTGTCACCGACGGGAACCTTGTAGGTGCCCGGAACGGAGATTTCCTGGGTGGTTCCATCCGGTTTCTGCCAGGTAACGGTACCGGAATAGATCACAGAGGCTGCTGAAGCGTCGGAAGAACGTTCATCTGCACCAAAAATCTGCATAAAAATGAACCAGCCAAGGATGGTGAACATCAGAATATAAAAGAAATATCTTTTTCCCTGGTTAAAGGTTTCTGTTTTTTCTTTCATGGCAATATGTCTCCTTATAATGGGAAAGGATTAGTTTGTAAATTGAAAAACTCCTATAGATCGATTATACCAGACCGGAGCGGAAAAATCAGTATAAACAGACATACTGCGCGGATTTATGTGATCAGCATAAATTCTGTGCATCGCGAAGCGTGTTGGTGAGAACGGAGTGAGCAGTAACAACATATCCGATGCATCTGCGCGCAGGATATGGTACAATGGGTGAATGTGGAGTATGATATATGCAAAGCATGATATATGCAGGATAAAGGATCAGAATAAAGAATGAGAGTAAAGTGACAGGAGGAAGGATCATGAGTAAGATCGTAAATATCACATCAAAAGAGGATAAGGATCAGAAACTGCAGGATATAGCAAATTCACTGGAGGAGCTGAAGGATGTAATGGCTGAAGTGATAGAAGCCTATGAGGAAGAAAATGCGGACAGCCGGAAGATGGACACGTTGACAGAGGCACTGGATGCGCTTGAGGACGCTTATGAGGCCGTTAACGATGTGCTGCTGGAGGAAATCTGATCATGCAGTATAAGGTTCTGAAGATAGAAGAAGACATGGATTTCGGCTGTGAAGAGCGACAGCCGGGTGAAGCATTTATGTCAATAGTGCTGATAGAAGATGAAAATGGAAATGAAACAAGTCTGCGGCATGATGACGGCCTCCTGTATGAAAGAGATATCAATGAGGGAGATCTTGTTACCATGGACGGGCAGCATCAGCTGTGGAAATTGTAAAAATACCGGATGGAAAAAGTTTTATCTTATTTTTGGAATGTGTGATGAGTCATTTACCGTGAACTGCACGGTAGATCCACCGGAAGGAAAGGAACCGCCGGCTGTGATCACCTATCTGGGAAAAGTGCTGCTTGGTTAGGCAGAAATATGTGAAAAAACAGAAAATGAAAAGCCAAGGCAGGATACGATAACCGTATCCTGTTTTTTTGACTGCAGCAGTAATTTATGAAAATGCTGTAGAACAGATAAGCAGGCCTAGAGTGTGTTTGAAAAATCATTCCTGCAATCTGCACGCCCCACTTTGCGGTATATTTCACCCGAATTCGGTTGCCGTAGCCCACTACGGCGCCCTCATCCGGGCAAAATCT
>OGJJ01002415.1_pt1 | contig 12056 bp, 9 predicted proteins | sample 1572081 | NCBI WGS metagenome assembly OGJJ01 (sample SAMEA2582122, study PRJEB24529) | metagenome | biome: Human gut stool | place: China | collected 2011
CGTAAAATTCCAGGAACATCAAACCTTCTTCATATTCCCGGTTATGGGAGATGCCGATATTTTTAATACTCAGATTATGTTTAGACAACAAATCGACGATCTTCGCAATAGCACCTGCATGATCCGGGATATCTACTTTTAAACTGAAGTTTTTCTTGATCGGTCCGGAAGGACTATTGGAAAAGGTATCTCTGTAAATTCGGGCACTGTCAAAGAAATCGTAGATTTCCTGTTCCCGGCCTTCTTTTACCTGTTCCCGGATTTGTTCCAATTCTGCAATATAATCATCCAGAAGCTTTACAATATTATCCCGGTTGGTGAGACAGATCTGCTGCCACATCACAGCGGAGGAAGAAGAAATCCGGGTGATATCCTTGAAACCGCCTGCAGCGATCATACGCATCAAATGCTCTTTGGAATCGGAATCCTTTACCAGATTCACCAGGGAAGCTGATACTACATGAGGAACATGACTTACTGCTGCGGTAATATAGTCATGCTGATCGCAGGAAAGGATCAGGGGAATGGCATTCATGCGGAGAACCAGCTCGCGGTACATTTCCAGCTTTTCCTGACTGACTGATTCAGTAGGGGTCAGGATATAGTAAGCGTTTTCCAGAAGAAGTGCCTTGGAGTTTAAGTAACCGGTCCGCTCGCTTCCTGCCATAGGGTGACCGCCGATAAACTGCGCTTCCAGACCGGCCTCCCTGATATGCCGGTGAATGTCGGTTTTCACACTGCCGACATCTGTCAGCAAGGTGTCCGGGGATAGATATTTCTTTAGTTCCAGTAGATTCTCGTCATTATTGGATACCGGTGCGCATAAGAAGATAATATCACAGGTACTGAACTGAGAACCAATATAGGGAAAGGAATCATTGATTACACCGTCTGCCTCTGCAAGCTTTAAGGTTGCCTTATCCCGGTCATAAGCAACAATACGCATATCGGGATAAGCAGCCCGCAGCGCCTTGGCAATCGAACCACCGATAAGACCCAGACCAATGAAACCACAGGTAATCTTTTTCATAGGAATACTGCCTTTCTGTAGGGAAAAATCTGTTGTAAGAATACCATTTTGACCGGATAAAGTCAAACCTATACCGATTGCACAGGTTGCAAAGTCAGAATTTGATAAAATATTGTGTAAAATATCAAATAAATATTGTATTTCAGAAATATATTTAGTAAAATGTAACTATCAAATTTTTATGAACCGGAGGAATGCATTATGAATGTTTACACAACAGACAAAATTCGCAACGTTTGCTTGCTGGGACATGGTGGCGCCGGAAAGACAACGTTGGTGGAAGCTATGGCTTACCTGGCGGGGATTACATCCCGCATGGGAAAAGTAACCGATAAAAATACCGTCAGTGATTTCGGAAAAGAAGAGCAGAAGCGACAGATCTCTATCAGCTCCTCGATCATTCCTCTGGAATGGGAAGGAACGAAGATCAATCTGCTGGATACTCCCGGAAGCTTTGATTTCGTAGGCGAAGTGGAGGAAGCGGTTTCCGCAGCAGATGCAGCCATTATCGTAGTATCCGGTAAGAACGGCATTGAAGTTGGCACAGAAAAAGCGTGGGAACTGTGTGACAAATACAATCTGCCCCGCTTTATCTTTGTTACCGATATGGATATCGATAATGCCTCCTTTAAAAAAGTCGTGGAAGAAATGACGGAGAAATATGGCAAGAAGATGGCACCCTTCCATTTCCCTATCCGTGAAAATGAGAAATTTGTGGGTTATGTGAATGTCATCGCCGAAAAAGCATACCGCTGGGAAGGAAAGGATGCGGTGGAGTGTGAGATTCCGGACTACAGTAAGGAAAACCTAACCCTTTACCGGGATACCCTGATGGAAGCAGTTGCAGAGACCAGTGAAGATATGATGGATCGTTACTTCAACGGAGAAACCTTCTCTGAAGCAGAAATCCGTGCGGCTCTTCGTACCAATGTGGATGAATGCTCCATCGTACCCATGAGCATGGGTTCCTCCATTCTCTGCCAGGGTGTCTATACGCTGTTGGATGATATTGTGAAATATCTTCCTAGCCCGGAGCAGCGGAAATGTGCCGGCGTTAATTTAAAGACCAATGCTATCTTTGAGGCAAATTATGACTTCTCCAAACCGAAGTCTGCCTATATTTTCAAAACCATCGTGGATCCCTTTATCGGCAAGTATTCTCTGATTAAGGTTTGTTCCGGTGTCTTCAAGGCAGGAGATGTCATCTATAATAAAGATAAGGATATTGAAGAGACGATCAGCAAGCTTTATGTGCTGCAGGGAAGCAAGCCCTATGAAGTACCGGAAATCCATGCCGGTGACATCGGTGCCATTGCAAAGCTGACAGCAGCCCGTACCGGCAATACGCTGTCCACCAAGGCAGTGACCATCCAGTACGGAAAGACCGAAATCAGCGCTCCCTATACCTATATGCGTTACAAAGTGCCGAATAAGGCAGATGTGGATAAAGCGGCACAATCCCTGCAGAAGATGACCCATGAGGATCAGACTCTGAAGGTAGTCAATGATGCAGAAAACCATCAGCTCCTTCTGTATGGAATCAGCGAGCAGCATCTGGAAATCGTGGTAAGCAGACTCTTGAATGAATATAAGGTACAGGTAGAACTGAGTAAGCCGAAGGTGGCGTACCGCGAGACGATCCGCAAGAAATCGGATGTGGAATATAAATATAAGAAACAATCCGGCGGACACGGACAATACGGTCATGTCAAGATGCGTTTCGAACCGTCCGGAGACTTAAATACTCCTTATGTATTTGAACAGGAGGTTGTGGGAGGCGCAGTTCCCAAGAACTACTTCCCGGCAGTAGAAAAAGGAATTCAGGAAGGTGTTCAGAAGGGACCTATGGCGGCATATCCGGTAGTAGGTGTGAAAGCGGTTCTTTACGATGGTTCCTATCATCCGGTAGATTCTTCCGAGATGGCATTTAAGACAGCAGCCCTGCAGGCATTTAAGAAAGGTTTCATGGAGGCAGGACCGGTACTTTTGGAGCCTATTGCGACCTTACATGTATTAGTGCCGGATTCTTATACCGGAGACATTATGGGCGATCTCAATAAACGCCGGGGCAGAGTACTGGGAATGAATCCCCAGCCGGATGGCAAGCAGATGATTGAGGCAGAAATCCCTCAGAGCTGCCTGTTTGGTTACTGTACCGATTTACGTTCCATGACCGGTGGACGTGGTATCTATTCTTATGAATTTGCCCGTTATGAGCAGGCGCCCTCTGATGTACAGGAGAAGGAAGTCGCTGCCAGAGCAAGCAAAGTAGCGGAAAACGCTGAAGAATAGATGTTTATAATTTGAAATAAAACAGCATATAATTTATACGGGCAGGTATGTGGCATGCAGTGATACGTTGCTTGACAATCTATCGCAGATACCATATACTATGCTTAGTGATCGTTCTGTAGAAACTTGCGAAGCCTACAGGCGGGGGAGAGCCTGCGGGTCTCTCCCTCTTTTCGTTTCAGGGGGGAAGGATGCAGACACCTAAGAAATTTTCTACATTCAGCCAGCAGGTGGACTGGATTATAGATGAAAAAGGTATTATTGTAACAGATAGAGACCATGCAGAAGATGTATTACATCACATAGGATATTTTCCTTTAATGGGTGGATACAAGCATTTATTCCGAGTGCCATATACGAAAGGATATAAGCCGGGAACCAGTTTTGACGAAATAGTGAGTCTATATCAGTTCGATGCTGAATTGCGAGAACTGTTTTTTAAATACTTGTTACAGATTGAGAGACATTTACGTTCGTTAATGTCTTACTATTTTACGGAAACTTATGGTTCAGAGCAAGGCAAGTATCTGGATGCAGATAATTATAATAATATTAGGCGTAATCGAGAAACCATAGGTAGACTTATTGCGACACTCTATCGAGCAACGACCACAACAGATTATGCATATATCAATTATTATCGTAATACTTATGGAGAGATACCTCTTTGGGTGCTGACGAATGTACTGACCTTTGGTAATTTGTCTAAGATGTTTCAAGTGTTTCCACAGTCGTTGAAGTCAAAAGTATCGAAAAATTTTACACCCTTAAATCAGCATCAGATGGAGCAGTTTTTGTCTGTTCTTACAAAATTTAGAAATGTTTGTGCGCATGGGAAACGCTTATTTACCTATAGAACCGTAGATGCGATTGCCGATACTCCGTTACATAAAAAGTTATCATTGCCCAAACGTGGTAATCAGTATGAAAAAGGAAAGCAGGATTTATTTGCGGTTGTAATTGCGTTCAGATATTTTTTACCCAAACAAGATTTTCTTGCTTTTAAGAGAAAGCTAATGAAGGAGATTGATAAAGTCAGTCAATCAGTTGTTCATATAAGTGAGAAAGAATTGTTGGAAAGGATGGGGTTCCCGGAAAATTGGAAAGATATTACAAAATATAGATTAACAGGTCATTTAAATTAAAACTTCCTTGTGTTATCCCACTTTCTATATTAAACTGTAGAAGAGAGCGGGAGACACAAGGAGGTTTTTTTATGAGTGACTATATCATCAGCTGTTGTTCTACGGCAGATCTGCTGGAACAGCGTTTTCTTGACCGGAATATTTCCTATATCTGTTTCCATTATGAACTGGATGGCAAGCAGTATATGGATGATCTGGGGAAAAGCATGCCTTTTGATAAATTCTATAAAGCGATGCAGGACGGTGCCGAGACCAAGACTTCACAGGTCAACGTGGATGAGTTCTGCAACTATTTCGAGCCTTTCCTAAAAGAAGGAAAGGATATTTTGCATGTGACCCTGTCCAGTGGTATTTCCGGCGTATTGAATTCCGCCATGATCGCCAAGGATATGATGGAAGAGAAATATCCGGAACGTAAGGTTTATATTGTGGATTCTTTGAATGCTTCTGCAGGCTACGGCATGCTTATGGACAAGCTGGCGGATCTTCGTGACGAAGGAATGTCTGTGGATGAGTTGTACCAGTGGACGGAGACACACAAGCTGGAAGCCAACGCATGGTTTTTCTCCACCGATCTTACCTTCTATATTAAAGGAGGAAGAATTTCCAAAACTTCCGGTTTTGTAGGCGGGATGCTGGGGATCTGTCCGTTACTCAATATCAATGCAGAAGGGAAGCTGATTCCCCGCAGTAAGATCCGTGGCAAAAACAGAGTGATCCGCACAATCGTCGATCGCATGGAAGAATACGCTGAGAACGGAACCGACTACGATGGCAAAGTATTTCTTTCCAATTCGGCTTGTCTGGAAGATGCGGAAAGTGTGGCTGCTCTGATAAAAGAACGTTTTCATAAAGTCGGAGCAATTGAAATCAGCAGTGTGGGAACGACCATCGGAAGTCATACCGGTCCCGGCACGGTAGCCCTGTTTTTCTGGGGAAAAGAAAGAACATTATAAATGTAAATGTAAAAATCCAGGTAATGGCCACCAATACATTACCCGGATTTTTTTAATTCTTTATGCTGCGCGGATATGGCTTTTTCACATTGGTTAATCCCAAGAGATAATCCGTACTGGTATTATGATAGGATGCTAATTTAATCAAAATTTCAGTAGGAATATCATTGGTTCCGGTTTCATATTTGGAATAACCGGTTTGGGACATACCCAGGATAGCCGCCATTTGTGACTGGTTCAGATCCGCGTCTTCACGTAAATCTCTAATGCGAGAATACATAGGCACTACATCAACTCCTTCCCAGTATTATGCGCTAATTTAATAATATCTAATATAAAAATCTCCACATATGTATAACCCAAAACGGATTATGCTTAAAACGATGTCATAGGAAGAAATTGCGCTATTTGTAGCGCACAAAAAAGCCAACTGTAAGCAACAGTTGGCTTTTAATGTAAACGTATAACAATTTTTACTTATTCCATGGAGGAAGAATCTGTACGGGCAAGCTCGGCTCCGGTTTCTGCATTTTTGTAAACAACCGTGGTCACCGCCTCATCGGCAGGAACCCCCATATAAATCTGATACTTGTTTCCGATGGTATAGAAGGAAAGCATCAAGGTGGATTCGTAGAGATTCGGTTTATCGGTATTCAGAAAAATCGTAAACTCTGTAGCATCCTCATTTACGGTAATGTCGGTGATGTCAGGATAGTAATACTTGTCTGCCAGTACGGAAGAAATACTTTCTTCCAGCTCCTTTGTAATTTCGTTGACCACCTCAGTACGGGTATCTCCCTGCATTTCATAGGTAATCATGGGAGGCTGGGAAGAGTCTGTTTCATCGGTTTCCCGGGAAGCATCTGCATCCGGCGTAACCGGCAAAAGCAGGTCAGCCTCATCACCTACCAGCGTCGAAGGAATGGAAATTGTAGCATCCGGCAGATCGGCAACCTCCTTCATCACATTAACATCTGCCGGTTCCTTTTCCTTACCACATCCGGATAAAAAAAATACCCCAAAGGTGAGTAACAAAAAAAATCTAACAATATTTACACAATTCGCTTTCATGAGCACATTATAACATGAAAATAAAAACGTGGATAGCCTAAAATAGGTTATTAAAACGGTTTTATTTCCCGTAAAATAACGAAAACCTACAATTTTCAAACAAATATTACACTTTCGTAACAAAACTTGACTTATAACCCAAAATGGGTTATAGTTATGTCGAGAATGAGGGAAAAATGTTGGAAACTGTGACCATGAAACCAAGAGAAGCTACCAATTCCAAAAAGAAGAAAAGAAGAAAAAAGAAGCACACCGGAAACCGTGTGCTTAAAATATTTGGTATTCTGACAGCGTTAATTGCCAGCATTGCAGCGGTGCTATGTCTGGCTTTTGTTGTGCTGTATAAGAGTGGAGAAGCAAGCCTTGCCAATGCCGTGGAAAAGAAAGCACCGACGGCAGAGGGCTTTGATGAGGAAGAAGCACTCCTGGCGAAGGAAAAGGCAGGACTCGCCACGGTCACCTGGCAGGATGACTGGGTGGCACTGGATGGAAAAGCGTATGAATATGATGAAAATATTATCAACCTGCTTTTCCTGGGAATCGACCGTGCCGGTTCTATTTCCACAGAAACCAATCTGGATAACTGGAAAGCCGGACAGGCAGATGCCATTTTTATTCTTTCTTTAAATCCAGACAAAAAAACAATTCGCATTGTGGGCATTCCCCGTAATTCCATGGTGGATGTGGACATTTATGACCAGAATGCCAGACAGATGGAAACCATCCATAATCAGATCTGCCTCCAGTACGGCTATGCCGGCGGTGGGGAAAACGGACTGCATGCCATGAAGGATGCTGCTTCCAAACTGATGTATGATTTACCCATTCACGGAGCCTTTGCCATCGGCTACGATGCCGTTTCCATTATCAATGACAAGGTAGGCGGCGTGGATGTGGAGGTTCTGGAGGATATGCCGGAGAAAAACAAAGCCTTTGTACTGGGGAATACCGTTCATTTGGACGGTAAGCTGGCTTTGCAGTATGTACGGGAAAGAGATTATTACCAGCTGGGAAGCCCTACACTGCGTCTGAAGAGACAGAAGCAGTATATCACGGCCCTGATTCAGGCAGCGAAGACCTGTGTGAAGCAGGATCCTTTACTGGTAACCGATTTGTATAATTCCATTACCAAATATATGAATACAGATGTGACGGTGGATGAAGCGGTCTATCTGGTGAGACAGGCTCTGGACTATCAGTTTGACGGGGATTCCTTTTATCTGCTACAGGGGGATGATGTATCCGTTCCTTTTACGAGGAAGGATGGCACGGAAGATTTCTATGATGATTACTATCTGCGGGAGGATAGTATCCGACAGGTTATGATCGATGCCTTTTATAATGAGGTGAAGATCGATGAAGACGGTCGTTAGATCCGCCAGGATTTGATGATAAATAAAATAAGGAGGTAAAAACCAATGAAGAAGAAAGTTATGGCTATGGCACTGACCGTTGCCCTGACACTGTCCATGAGCATGACCGCTTTTGCTGCAAGTTCTACAACTTCCAGTAACTCCGGTAATTCCGGCAGCTCCAGCAGTGCCGCTGCTGCTACCACAGCAACAGTAGCAACTACACCCGCTGTTGATAAGGCTGCACCGGGACAGGTGGTTAATACCGATACCGTATCTGTAGCTGTAGTAGCTGCTGACGGTTCCGTACAGACAACCAACCTGACTGCTTATGTCGCAACCGCAGAGAAAAATGTAGTTGCCCTGACAGCAACCAGTGAGGACGCAGGTGCCGCTGTTTCTGCACTGATGACCACTCCTGCAACTCCTATGTTCCAGGCTACCATCAATGCATTGAACGGCAAAGCTGCCATCAACAACTGCGGTACGATAAAGACCAAGGCTGTTGCTAAGGATGCTTTCGGTAATGTCATTGCTTCCGCAGGAAGCATGAAGGCAAAAGGTGTAACCAATGGTTCCCTTGTAATGCTGATGAGCGTTAATGCCGATGGCACCGTTGAGTTCGTTGAGGGCGTGGTTGATCCTGTTACAGGTGAGATCCTCGGCGCATTCAAAGGAACTCCTAAGACCATCAGTGTCTTAGTATTCGTTCCTGCAGTTTAAGAGAAATTCATGAGGGGGCCTGCCCTTGCGACAGGTTCCCTTAAACTGTGTGAAACAAAAACAACGATAAGGGAGAAGGAAATCCTATGAAGCTGTTTACGCAACAGGCAACACTTACTTCCCAATCCGTCTCCGTATATGAGAAAGCGGATACTTCGTCTGCCAATGTAGGACATTTAATCCTGGGAAATACCTTTGATCTGGAAGAAACCCTGACTGCAGAGGACGGTTCCACCTGGTACCGGATCACCCTGCATAATGGAATGCAGGGATACATACAGGGAGAGTTTACAACAGGAGAGACGAAACGACAGGAAGAGACGACAGAAAATACCGTGTATGTCCAGACACTGGTGAGTGCCAACGTGCGGGCAGAGGCAGACATTAATTCGGTCAATATCGGTAAGATCGAAGTCCATCAACAAGTGCCGGTACTGGATGAGGTACAGGATACCAACGGTGAAAACTGGTATCTGATCGAAGGAAGCTTTGAGGGGACTTCCCAGGGCTATATCAAAGCAAGTACAGCAGAACAGATTGCGGCAGAAACACCGGCGGATCCGGGAGAAAACACAGATACTGTGGAAACACCCGGGGAAACGGAAACGGTACCTACAACCGTACGGCGTGAGGTGAATGAAGATAGTCTGGATGGCAGTCACAGCCTGCTGGCACAGACCACCACTACGGAAGCTACAACATCGAATCCTACAGAGAACGCAACAGGCGGACTCTTTGCAATAGATCGTATTTTAATTCTGGTCATTCTGGCAGGAATTCTTGCGTTTATCACGGCGCAGCGTATATTCCACAAGATGCTCCGGGAAATCTTTGGAAGAAAGTTGAAAACAAATGATCGAAAAAGAAGAATTAAATGATAAGGACTTACAGAGAATCTACCTCCAGGTCAACCAGGAGGAGGAAGAGGATGCGGTTGATCTGTTAAACGTGGCAGGACGCATGGGAAAAAAGAAAAAACTCTTTGGCTATATGCTCATGCTGGCAATCTGCACAGGGGTTGTCCTGGGTGCGCTGGTAACCGGCGTAAAAGCCCTGCTTGGAAGCACCTCCTATGCCAGTGCCGTCATTTCCTTCTCTTATGACGGAATCGACCAGGGGCAGGATCCCAACGGGGGAGCACTGGATGTGACCAAAATCAAATCCACACCCATCGTCAGCGCGGCACTGGACACGCTCCAGATGGATAAAGTGGATGTGGAGGATGTGCGTAGCGCCCTGAAGATCACCGGTGTCATTCCGGACTCTGTGAAACAGGAAATCGCTGTCATTAACACCGTGGCAGAGGATGCCACCGAATACTATACGAATATTTCCGACCTGGACTATTTCCCTTCCCAGTATGTGGTACGCCTGAACAAGCTGAAGGGCGTAAACGGGGAAAAGACCAACGAACTATTAAATGCCATATTAGCGGCCTACCGGGATTACTTCATGGACACCTATGCCAATACGGATGTGCTGTCCGTTTCCACCGGTGTGCTGAATTATGAAGACTATGACTATCTCCAGGCGGCTGACATGCTGTCCAATCAGATCGATCTGATGAAAAACTATGTGGATGCCAGAGCAGAAGAGGCAGGAGCCTTCCGTGCCAACAGTACCGGGCTTTCCTTCGGGGATCTGTCCAGCTCCATTGATACCATCAACACCCTGGATCTGGGAAACTTCATATCCTATGTACAGTCCCGGAATCTTACCAAGGATGCGGCAGTCCGGGTGGACTACTACCAGTACCAGATCGAGCAGTATAATCTGAAGCTCCAGGAGGTACAGGCACAGCTGTCCAACGTGGAGAAATCCATCGCCGATTATGAAAAGGATCCGGTGATCGTTATGACCAACCAGGATTCCGTGACCACCACAGAACAGAAGAATGCCTACTATGATGAACTGGTGAAACAGAAGCTTACACTGACGGAGCAGATCGCCTCCATCAATACCAGTCTGAATGAAAATTATACCCGCCTGAATGCACTAACGGATATTGTAAACGGTGGAAGTGAGGAAGAACTTGCCCATGCAGATACCCTGCTTGCCAATCTCATCGACACCATTAATTCCTGGGTCAATCTGGTACAGAATACCACGGAAGAATATTACAATCCCAGCCGTTATGCCGATGCTTATCAGATTTCCGTACCGGCGCAGTATACTTCCACCGGAGGACTGGTCAGTGTGGCAAAGACCATGGTGATCTGTGTCGGCGTGCTGGTATTGTTGGTGGTCCTGCTGTGGGGCTATGACGGACTGAAAGAGGAAATCAAAGCGGAACGGAAAAGAAAGACCAAAACTACCGAGAAACAGACGGAGGATTAAATTTCCATGAAAGGAAAGCAGGATTTGGTGCTGGAATTTATCAAATTCCTTGCGGGCTTTACAAATTGCATACTGTTTTCCTATGTGTGGGTGCTTTATTACAATGACCAGGCGTTTTCTGCGCACTGGCTCACCGGAACGGCGGTGACCTGCGGTATTTATGTATTTCTGTACCTGTGCTTCAGCAGACTTTACCAGGCCTTTAAGATCGGTACCTGTCAAATCGGAGAACTGATTTTCTCCCAGATTCTTTCCTTTGGAATCGCAGATCTGATCATCTACGCAGAGTGCTGTCTCATGCATAGTGGTTATGTAAACCTGGTTCCGGGACTCTTTATTGCCGGATTGCAGATCCTCAGTTCTTCCCTGTGGATGCTGGGAGCAAAGCGGTATTTCATCGAACACATTCCGGCGAAACGAACCTTACTGCTAAGCGGTCACAGGGAGCCGGAGAACAACCGTTTCTTCTGCAATAAGCTGACGAAAAAGCTGGGACATATGTTTGACATCCGGGAGATCCGGATCTGTGAGGAGAATATCTGCGAAATCTTGCAGGAACGGAAGGATGCCTTTGATACGGTGCTGCTTTATGATGTGCCGGCACATTTGCGAAGCGGGATTCTCACCACCTGTGTGGAACTGGAAAAAGAAATCTATATGACACCTCGCATTGACGACATTTTCCTGTTGGGCTGTGAAGGAAAACATCTCATTGATACCCCCCTGATGCGTTACAGCATCAGTAAAAAGGGAAGAAGAGAGGCTTATCCCAGTAAACGGCTTTGGGATATCGCCATCAGCGGCGTACTGTTACTGATATGCTCCCCCATCATGGCACTGGTGGCACTTGCCATCAAGCTGGAGGATGGTGGACCGGTTATCTTCCGCCAGGATCGGGTAACCCTGCACGGAAAAGTATTCTCCATCTATAAATTCCGCAGCATGATTGTGGATGCGGAGAAAAACGGTGCCGTGATTCCCTGTAAGACCGGTGATCCAAGGATCACCCGGGTAGGACGGTTCATCCGTAAAACCCGACTGGACGAGCTGCCACAGCTTTTAAATATTTTAAAAGGAGATATGAGTATTGTAGGTCCGAGACCGGAGCGCCAGACGTACATTGACGAATTTTGCGAGGAAACGCCGGAAT
>OGJJ01002416.1_pt1 | contig 12054 bp, 9 predicted proteins | sample 1572081 | NCBI WGS metagenome assembly OGJJ01 (sample SAMEA2582122, study PRJEB24529) | metagenome | biome: Human gut stool | place: China | collected 2011
AGCACCTACGATCACAAATGTAAATGGTGCCCATGCAGTCCAGCCGGATAACAGGTCAAATAATCCCATACCAAAAGCACCTGCTAACATACCAGTGCGCTTTCCTAACAGGATCGCACAGATAAATAAGGGTACATTTCCTAAATGGATTAGCCCGCCGTTTGCTGCAATAGGCAGTCTTACATTTACAAATGCTGTAAATACATAGGTCAGTGCAATAAACATTGCATCTAAAACAAGTTCTTTTGTGTTGTATCCGCTTTTTGAAACCGCAGCTGTCTGTTTTGTGTTCATACTCATCATCCTTTTCCTCTCTTCCTGACGGGTTCTCAGGGCCCTGGGAGAATGACATCAGGCTTTCTTTTTCTTTTATTTTGCCTTATCAGCTTGATATAAGGATAAAGGATAAATGGGCTTTTTTAAACATCCAGTTTTTAATTAATTGACCAGTCCAGTTTTGTTGCTTAACCCAACAGTTCCCGAACCATTTTTCCGTCAAATACCACTTTATCCACATGGTTTACCTCGATCTGATAAAGTGCATTGGCAGCAATATGCTCTGCTGCCTGCTCCAGATCACGGATGCCGGTAGTATCAGAATAACGGCGGACCACTTCATCTAAGGCTTCCGGAAGGATCACACATTCTTCTTCCTTCATGCTCATCCTCTTCAGTATCTTCGGAAGAGCAAATTTTGTGAAAATGATCTTCTTTTCATCTTCTGTATAATCCGGAATATCGATCACTGCAAAACGTGACATCAATGGCGCACTGATGAGAGAACGGTCATTTGCTGTAGCAATTGGGTATACACCGGCTGTAGGCACCATACACTCCATATAATTGTCTGTAAATCCAAGATTATCCAGTAAGGTCAAAAGCACATCGGCCGGATTGCCGTTTCCTTTTCCGGAAGCAGCTTTGTCTAATTCATTGATGATAAATACAAGATTAGACTGGCCGGACAGTGAAAATGCCTCCATAATGATACCCGGCTTTGCATTTGCATATACACGGGAACTTCCTGTCAGCTGTTCCGGATCATTAATAGAGCTCATATCCAGAGTGGTCCACGGCAGTTTCAGGATCCTTGCTACTGCATAAGCGATCTGGGACTTTCCTGTTCCTGCAGGTCCGATAAGAAGAATACCATAAGCAGGCAGTGTATGGGTACGGTTGATCTGGATAATAGTTTCGATGATACGTTGTTTTACCCGTTCCATTCCGTATAATTCTTCATCCAGGATCCGTCTTGCTTCATCAGGATCAATGGCCTCGAAATAATTGCTCTTCCACTGGATGTTCATCATAATAGATAAAGCTCTCTGCGCGTGACGGCGTTCTTCCGGTGAGACCTCATGGGAATTGGCAACTGCCAGGTTTCTTCTTGCCCAGAGACGGATATTGTCAGGAAGTGTCCTTCCTGCGCAGGTCATAAAGTCCGTAATACTCTGCAGGCTGGTCAGCTTCATATGGTCGCCATCTTTTTCTGCATCTTCTTCCCTGCTCTCTTCTGCCGGTGCGCTGCTGGCCTGAAGACGCCCGATCATGTACTGTAAAAAGCCGTCCTCTGCGGAAAGCTTGGTGCCACCGCCAAAAGCGATCTCACGGATCTTGTATACAGCATACCCCGCTGCTTCATTAGAACCGGAAAGGCGCACATTGATATGGCTCTCCCCCAACCATTTAAGAAGGCTTACAAAGCGTGCATCTACTTTTAAGATATCAGCACTGACTGTACCACCGCCTTCTGCCTGAAATTCAAACGCTGTTTTTCTGACCGGGTTTGTAAATACACCCCAGGAATGGTGCTCCCATTTTCTGCTGCTGTTGTCAAGGACCAGGATCGGATGTTCTGGGGAAGCCTCAGTTTCATTGGATCGGATCACTGTGTATGTACACTCCGGTGCTTTCTTTTCTTCTTTTGGTTCATCATTAAAATCAAAAACTGGCATTTTTTTCTCCTTACAGTTAAAATATACTCTTGGAATCTTTACTCCCATTTTTTACAAACCTGTTTCCAGTTTACCACGGTTTTATCATATCAACAACACCTCTTTTTGACCCTTCCTGTAAAGCAAAGACACAAAAAACAGCCCAGGATCAGTCACCCTTCTTGCACAGTAACGTAAAAGCACCCCTGAGGGTGCTCCTACTCTAAACCGTATTTTTCTTTCAGCCTGTCACGGATCTGGGGAAATCTTTCCGGATAGGCCATATGGGTCTGATGTTCTCCAATGATATGCTCCATCCATACCATATTGTACCAGCGGTCAAATTTATAGCCACATTTTTTAAACTCACCTACCATGCGGTATCCCATATGGGCATGGAACCGGGCGCTGTTTTTGTCCAGATATCCGTCTTCTTCTTCAGGATAGCCGATGCAGGCTTCCATATTCAGAATGCCCTGCTCTTTTAAAACAGTTTCCAAAGCCTCATGAAGCTTTCTTCCAACGCCTTTGTGCTTTACATTTTCATCTACATAAATAGAAGTTTCCACAGCCCAGTTGTATGCGGCCCGTTCTTTAAAAGGACTTACATAGGCATATCCAAGTATCTTACCTGCTTCTACTGCTTTCAGATACGGGAAGCGTTCTAAAACATGGGCGATCCGTCCTTTGAATTCTTCTACAGACGGAACTTCATACTCAAAAGTAATGGCTGTTTTTTCTACGTAAGGAGTGTAAATTGCCAGCAGTTCCTCTGCATCATCCACAGATGCCACCTGGATCTTTACATTTTCATTTTTCTCTCTCATGCTTTTTGCCTCCTGTATTCCGATATGTTCTCCCGGAATCTTTCTGTGCTTGAATAACAATACCACTTCTTTTCTGGCTTGAAAACCCTTTTTTTAACTAGTACATCGTTTTCAAAATAACTATACCACTCACTTGTCTGCGAATCTGATTGCACAGGCCTAAAAGCCTCAGCGTAGCCCGCTACGCCTGCGTTTTTAGACCTGCACACTCAAATCCGCATCCTACGTGATTAGTACAGTTATTTACGAAACGATGTACTAGTTTTTACTGCTCTTTTGATAATAACCTTCCTGTCTTTATTTTCTAATATCCAGGCGCCATTTCCACCGGTCTCATAAAAAGAAATATTTTGTTTCTTCATCTGTTCTGTGACTGCAGGAGATGGATGACCGTAGGAATTATCTTTTCCATAGGAAATAAATGCAGCCTTTAAAGGCATTTTCCCTAAAAAACCGGGACTGGAAGAGCCTTTAGAACCATGATGGGCAGTTTTCAGGATCTGTACATGTTTTAAATGTTCCTGCTGGATACTGCCTTTTATTTCTGTCATTTTTAAAAGTTCTGTTTCTTCTGATATTCCCATATCACCGGTAAACAGCATATGCAGATCTTTATAGTGGGTACAAAGCACCAGTGAATGAGCATTGCGCTCTTTTTCTGTTTCTTTTTCAAAAATACAGGTAAATTCCATTTCTCCGGCTTTTATCCTATCTCCCTGATGCATGTAATACGTCCTTCCCCCGGCTTCTGCCTGCATCTGTTCCAGCTTACCGTAAATATCTCCTCCCTTTCCCCCGGCAGGCAATATTAATATGTCTATAGGCATTTTCTGTTCTAAAAGATATAAAAGCCCGCTTATGTGGTCATTATCCCCATGACTTACAATGGCCATGTCTAATCGTGAAATACCTTTAGATTTAAGGCATGGCTCAAGGGTTCTGCTTCCCAGCTTCTTTTTATCAGAACTTCCGCCATCTATAAGGATACTGGTCCGGCCAGACCTGAGAAGAAAGCCATCTCCCTGACCTACATCCAGACAGAGAAGTTCAAACCCCTTAACCGGACGGGGAGAAAGAATAGTAAAACCAATGAGAACTGATATGATCAGAACAACAGCTGCAAATACTGCTCTTCTTTGTCCTTTTAGCTTTCTTCCCATAAGCCATTTCAATGCAGCTATCCCTATTCCCCATACCACAATATAACCCATGATCTGTCCCGGACCAGGACGTCCCGTTATCCTCACTGCGCCCGGCAATTTCATGGAACATCCACATATCCACTTGTAATAGACAAGGATCACATGTCCCACATTGGCAGCGGTTTCTGCTGCAAAAGGCCAGAATCCCCCGGTAAGCAATATCATGATACCTGACAGCATTAAAAAAGCTACAAAGGGCAATACCAGAAAATTTAAAAACATCCCATACAAAGGATACTGGTAATAATGCCAAGCCATAACAGGCAGAAGAATGATCTGCACCCATAAGCTGATTACTACTATTTTTTTCCAGTTTTTCCCAATATTAAACTCCCGGATCATCCATTGTCCCGGTCCGGAAATTGCCAGAACTGCTGAAAAGGAAAGCTGAAAACCACTGTGAAAGATCAGATAGGGATTTTTTCCAAGAAGACTTAAAGCTGCAAACCCCAGGGCTGAAAGACTGTCATAGGTACGCCCCCGTTCTGCTGCCAGCCACAGGCAGCAGATCATAAGGACTGCCCGGACAGCAGACCCTCCAGAACCTGTAAATATGCCATAACTGATCACAAAGCTGCCGCCTAATATTCCCGCAGCTTTAAATCCGCCTATCGTCTTTCTAAGGAACAGATATATCCCTCCGCCGATCAACGACAAATGCTGTCCGCTCACTGCCAGCAAATGAGCGATCCCGCTGCTGCGGTACAGATCCAAGGTATCTGCTTCCATAAAAGAAGTATCTCCCAGCAAGACCGCCTTATAAATACTGCTGTCTTCCTTTTCACAGTATTGTTCCAGAATGCGGCTGCAATATTTTCTGAACCTGAGGATAACACGCATAAAGGGCCGATCCGCCCCCCAGCTTTCCTTTAAAGCTTTTATATATCCGGTACACACCACTCCCTTTGACCGGTAATATAGTTTTGCATTAAATTCTCCCGGATTTTTTTCAGATTCCGCCAGATTTAATGAACAGGCTATTTTCACTTTTTTTCCAGGAAGAAGACTCTCTTCCCAGTTTTCCAGCTCTCCCGGCACTCCATATAGCTGTACCGGAAATTGAAGGGTCAGCCACTGTATCTTTACTTTATTTACAATTATTTCCAGTTTTTCGTTTTTTTCCCGTACATCCATTACCTGTCCGGTCAGCTGCACCACATCCCCAAATTCTGCCTGTGCGATCCGGTCTTCCTCCCGGTCCATCTGGTTTCTGGACTGTACTCCTAAAAAACTTCCTGCTGACATTCCACTAAAAATAAACATAAAAATAAGCAGAAGTATCCTGTATGTGACACTCCTGCCTGAATTTCCAGCCAGATCCCGGTTCTGGTCTCTTCCCAGATACCGGTCCTGGTCTTTTCCCAGAAAATGCCTGGCAATAAGCGCTGCTAAAAACAGCGCTCCTGCAAACCAGAAACATTTTCTGTATACAGCCTCCTGTAAACACAGGGCAAGCACCTCTCCAAGTACAAAACCTGCGGTTATCACCACAAGGGGCCGTTTCATATTCTTTTTTCTCCGGTTTATCTTATTTTTTATTTCTGCTCAATATAATCTGTATTCCGCTCAAAAGCAGTATTTAAAGATACCACTTCGCGGAACATTACATCCTGTGAACCATTTACCATGATCTGTACCTTGGAAACAGAAGTCTTATCCACCAGCGAATTAACAATTGCGTAAATAGGGATGTATTCATTTACACTCTGGCTGCTGTTTAAAAAGGCAGAATCAAAATTGATATAGCACACATTATCTGTCACTGATACGCTGAGTATCTTACAGTCAGAAGGAAGTACCGCCTGATGGCCATTGCCTGACGGTCCTGCGATCAGCTGTTCCACGATTAGCTGTTCCATGGAAGTATTTATATTATGGGCCACGTCCCGCTTTTCCTCTACCAGTTTATCTCCTGTACTGTTAGCAAAATACAAGGTCAGTTCTGTTTTCTCGTAGGCATTTACATTACTTGTATTGATAATGAAATCTCCTGCTGAGATAAAGCCCACAGGATTTCCCTGACGGTCCATAAGAGGCTGGTCTCCACGGTAAATACTGATATAATCGATCCCCGGTATCTGGGTCATTGTCCTTGCCAAAGCTGCACGGCACAGGATCTCCTGTTCCGGCTTCATAGATATATAGCTGCCGTCAAAATACAGATACAATACCTGTTCATCAATCCTGCAGGTTTTAAAAGATACCTTTTCATTTACAGCAGGCTGACAATCCAGATCTCTTGGTACATGGAGCAGCTGGTCCATCAGTTCTTCTGCCAGATCTGCCTGATCCTTTGTTTCTGTTTCATATTCCTGTGCCACCAGCTTGGTCAAAGAGGAATTCAGGTAATATATGAGATATTTTCCTGAACCTGGGTCAGGTTTTGGCTCTGCCTTTGCACCGCACCCGGAAAGAACTGCCATGGTGACCATAAGGATCCCCAGAAATACACCCAGAAGAAACTTATCTTTTCTATGTTTCATGAACGTTCCTCCTGTCTTGATACATAATTTAAAGGAATACGCATGCTGAAGGTAGTCCCTTCTCCCTGCGTACTTTCCACATCGATCACACCATGATGCATCTGTATTACATTTTTAGTAATAGAAAGCCCCAGTCCGGTACCGCCAACCTCTCTGGAACGTGCTTTATCCACACGGAAGAAACGCTCAAAAATGTGATCTACACTGTCCTCCGGTATACCAATACCGGAATCTGCAACCTTCACGTAAAAGTATTTATGGTCAGCATCCAGTGTCACCCGCACCCATCCGGAATCCACATTATATTTAATTGCATTTTCCACCAGATTGGTCACTGCCAGGTTCAGCTTCACCTTGTCTACATCTGCTGTAACTTCCCTGATGCTCTCTAAGATCAGTTCCACATTGCTGCGCTTGGCAATAGGCCGCAGTCTCTTTAAGATCATTTCCAGTTCGTGATTAATATGCACCTGTGAAATTTTCATCTGGCTTTCTGCTGATTTATCCATGCGGACTAAAGTAAGCAGATCTTCTATGATCTGGCTTTCCCTGTCGATCTCATCAGAAATATCAGACATAAACTCCCGGTACAGTTCCACCGGCACCTCTTCCATTCCCATAAGGGAATCTGCCAGCACACGAATGGACGTGATCGGTGTTTTTAACTCATGGGACACATTGGAAACAAACTCCTGACGGGACTGGTCCACAGCCTTCAGTTTGCGAAGGGACTTCTGCACAGCATGGGACATCTGTCTTGTTTCGCTGTAAGCATCTTCCCTGATATCTGCATCCAGATCCCCCTGTGCCACCCGGTCAAAGGAACGCAAAAGCCGCTTAAAGGGCTTTACCAGGAAGTAAGCTGACACTATAGAGAAAAGAACTGCCATTAAAGCCATACACATGAAAAACAGCTGTGCGCTGCTTTTTACACGCTTGGTCACGGAAGCCACATTTTCCATGGAAGCTGTCACTGCTATCACTCCCTGGATTTTTTTATCATCAGCCGGATTATAAACAGGAATGGTCTGATAAAAATAACCGGCATCTTTATTAAACCTGTTGCTTATCTCTCCCTTAAAACAGCGTATGACTTCTTCAGATATATAATATTTTCCTGTTGACAGATTAAAGGTATCTGTCATGATCTTATAACTGCTGTTGACGATAACAATACGTCCGTTATACAGATCTGCGATCGTCTGCATCTGAGCATCCAGGCTGACATTATTGGTCTTATCTGCTGTCAGATACCCTGAACGGGTCATTCGGTTGCTTAAGATCACACACTGATTCTGTATCTCAATGCCTCTGGCCTCTATCTGGTTCTGTTTAAAAGAGCCTATGAGTATCCAGGTCTGCAGCAACAGCGGGATGACCGCCACTGCGATCATTAAAAGCGTCATGGGGACAGTAATGCTCTGTCCCCTTGTTTTCAGCTTTTCATACCATTTTTCTTTATTCAACTGTTTGCTCCTATTCCAGCTCCTTTAACTTACCGGAGCAGGCTACTGCAAGGCTTCCTGGTCCAATATGACAGGCAATGCTTAAAGAAAGAGGTGCCATGGTGATGTCTGCTCCCGGATACTGCTCTTTTAAAGCTGCTTCCAGCTCTTTTGCATCTTCTTCATTGCAGGTATGGGCAATCTCCAGGTAAGTATGTTCTGCATTCTTGTCATGGAAACGCTCATCCAGATCCTTAGCAAGGGCTGTGAGCATAATGGACCTTGCCTGCTTTGCAGTACGTGCCTTTGAAAAAGCATCTAACTTTTCGCCCTGAATGGTCAAAACAGGCTTAATACGCAGCAAAGTTCCCAGTGCAGCTGCAGCCGGAGTGATACGTCCACCCTTTTTCAGATATTTTAAAGTGGTAAGGGTAATATAAATACTGCTCTCATACTTAACCCGCTCTAAGATTTCTTTGATCTGTGCTGCCTCATAGCCCTTTGCAGCCAGGTCTCTGGCATCTAATGCAGACTGCTCCTGAGTAACGGAAATACGCTGGTTGTTTACAACCTGTACCTTGCCGTCATAATCATCTGATAACATAATAGCAGTCTGGCAGGAACCGCTTAAACCACCGGACATAGGAATATAAAGGATCTCATCATATTCCTTTAACAGCTTATCCCAGAAGTCAGTTACTTCTCCCGGTGATGGCTGGGAAGTGGTGATATCTGCTCCTTCTTCCATCTGTCTGAAAAATTCTTCATGGGTCAGATTTACACCTTCATAAAACATTTCCCCATTGATCATAAAAGGCATAGGCAGCACGTAAATCCCTAATTTTTCTGCCTGCTCCTGTGTAATACCGCTGTTGCTGTCCGTAGCGATCGCTGTTCTCATATCTGTCTCCTTGCTATTTATCATTTCTTATCTTCTTTAAAAGCATTTCCTTCCTGGTAATGCTCTCTGGCTAACTGCATGCCGGACTGGTAATGCTGTTCCATGAGTATTCTTGCTTTTTTATAATCCCCGGACTGGTACACCTTAGTGATGTTCCTGTGCTGTGCGATCCCCAGTTCCCTCTCTTCTTCTGTACGGATGGCAAAACGGATCAGAAGAGTCCGGATAAAATTGTATTGTTTATAAGTTTCTTTCATAAAACGATTACCGCAATAATCAAAAAAAACTTTGTGATAGCGGAAATCTGCCTCAAAATATTCTATTGATGTTTTAGCTCTTGCCATTTCTTCTTCATACATCAAAAGCTTTTCCTCTAGAGTAAGTGTATGGTCAGTGATGTAACTGGTATTAAGTATGTTCCGGTTAAGGTTAAGACATCTGATCTTGCTGATTTTGAGCAGCATTACAGAGTTGTCAAGAATGGCGAGAAGTTATACGGTGGATTCGGCGAGAACAAGCTTAGCTCATATGAGTATACAGCAGCAGTTAATGCAGATACTAACGGACTTAAGACAGCAGTTAAGAATGCAGATGGAACATATTCATTCTCTGCAAGACAGACTGGAAGTGGAAAGTCATTTGCAGAGCAGGATATAAGTGTGGCTGCTAACATTACATCTACAGTAAAAGATGCTACAGGTTCATACGGTGAATTCCTAAGAGTTGATATTAATGGTGATGGTTATGGCGCATTAGGTGCTATGATGCAGGCTGTTAAGTGGACATATTATGGAAATGATGCAACAAGAACAAATGCTGTTGCTACATATGGAACTAAATTTGCTGCAGATAACTGGATGCACAAAGTAATGGGAATCCAGCTTGGACTTACAGATTCAGCACGCTGCCAGTTACCAGCAGGATATGATGGAACAGGTTACTGGTCACTTACTGTATATGCATTAGGATATACTGATACTACAATTGATTTTGAAGCAACTGATGCTAATATCGTTAAGATTAAAGCACCTGTAAGTGATACATCAAAGCTTTCAGCAGCTATTGCAGCAGCAGGATTTTCACCATCTGTGAGGGGTGAGGCACTGACGTTGGAGCAGTTTGCACGATTGACGGACATTTTGCTGAACGCTTAAAAGGAGACTGTGCGGTAAGTTAGAAACTGAAATAAAAGAGAGACTCACAGCAGGCTTAACGCGTATAAATGACATAAAAAGCACAAAAAAAGGATTCAGATCTTGGTTGTCTGAATTCTTTTTTTGTGCTTTTTATGTCAGAAATTCAGATAATATGTTAGATATATAAGCATTGACATATCATCTGTCTTGACAGCTGATATGTCAGGTTGTATAATGACGAAAGCAGTAAAACCTTAGCGGGAAAGAGGTATAAATAAAATGAATGAATATTATGACGTCATTATCGTGGGAACCGGTGCAGCCGGATTGTACTGCGCTTTGATGTTGTCGGAGCGGAAGAAAATATTGATGCTGACAAAGCAGGAAGCCGATCTGTCAGATTCTTTTCTGGCACAGGGCGGTATTTGTATGCTCCGTGGGGAAGATGATTATAAAGACTATTTTGAAGATACAATGCGTGCTGGACATTATGAGAATAATGAACGTGCCGTGGATTTGATGATCCGCAGTTCCAACGACATTATCAGGGATCTGGTTTCCAGAAAGGTGGATTTTGCCAGAACAGCGGATGGAGAACTTGATTTCACAAGAGAGGGTGCCCATTCGAGACCGAGAATTTTGTTTCATAAGGATATCACGGGCAAGGAGATTACAAGTACACTGCTGAAACAGGTTTTGACAAAAGAGAATATTGAAATCCGTGAGCATATGACCATGGTGGATCTGATTGAGAAGGATAATATCTGCGGCGGTGTAGTAGCCATGGATGAGGAGAATCATGTTTATCCGATCCGTTCACAGTATGTGGTACTGGCCTGCGGCGGTATCGGCGGTTTGTACCAGAATTCCACCAATTATCCGCATATTGCCGGGGATGGCCTTGGTATTGCCATGGAACATCAAGTTGAGGTGGAACATCTGGATTACATACAGATCCATCCGACGACACTCTTTTCCAGAAGTAGGGGAAGAAGATTTCTGATTTCTGAATCGGTGCGCGGTGAAGGCGCATTATTATATGACAAAAACGGACAGCGTTTTACAAATCAACTTCAGCCAAGAGATGTTGTCAGCCAGGCGATTTTTGCACAGATGGAGAAAGACGGTACGGAATTTGTCTGGGAGGATATGCGTCCGATTGGGGAAAAGACCATAAGAGAGCATTTCCCGAATATTTATCAGCATTGCATGGAAGAAGGATTTGACCCAATCAAAGAGCCGATTCCAGTTGTACCGGCCCAGCATTATTTTATGGGTGGTATTAAAGTCGATTTGTCCAGCCGGACGTCTATGAAAGGCCTTTATGCCTGTGGTGAGACAAGCTGCAATGGTGTACACGGCAAGAATCGTCTGGCCAGCAATTCTCTGTTGGAATCGCTTGTGTTTGCCAGAAGGGCAGCCTATGATATGCTGTTTGGTCAGGCACCGGATCCGTGTCAGGCAGAGACGGATTTGAAGCGATATGAGGATAAAGAGGCACTGCTTGAGAGGTATCATCAGATTGTATTAGAAGGAATAGGAAGGATGAGAGAAAATGAATAGTATTACAATGCAGCTTCAGGCAGACAAATTGATTCGCATGGCTTTGGAGGAAGATATTACAAGCGAGGATGTGTCAACCAATGCGGTGATGCCAACAAATGTAAAGGGAACGGTAGATGTGATTGCCAAGGAGGACGGCGGGATTGCAGGGATGGATGTATATGCCAGAGTTTTTAAGCTTCTGGATGAAAGTATGGAGATTGAGATGTTCTGTCAGGACGGCGATGAGGTTAAAAAAGGTGATCTGATGGCAAAGGTGACAGGGGACATTCGAGTCCTTCTGTCAGGGGAAAGAGTTGCACTGAATTATCTGCAGCGAATGAGCGGCATTGCAACTTATACAAGGAGCGTGGTCAAGCTTTTGGAGGGCAGTGGCGTGACATTGCTCGACACACGCAAAACCACACCGAATTGTCGTGTTTTTGAAAAATATGCGGTTCGTGTCGGCGGCGGATGTAATCACAGATACAATCTGTCCGACGGTGTTCTTTTGAAAGATAACCATATCGGAGCAGCAGGCAGCATTACAAAGGCGATTCAGATGGCAAAGGCGTATGCGCCGT
>OGJJ01002418.1_pt1 | contig 12044 bp, 9 predicted proteins | sample 1572081 | NCBI WGS metagenome assembly OGJJ01 (sample SAMEA2582122, study PRJEB24529) | metagenome | biome: Human gut stool | place: China | collected 2011
CATATTTTGACCCTCTGGGACGGCCTGCACACCCCGCCCGCCCCGCCGGAGGGGGCCATGCAGCACCTGCTGGCCTTTGCCGACGAGCGCCAGATGAACGAGGCGCTGGAAAACGGCCAAAAGGGCGGCACGCCGGTGCCGCTGCGGCTGGCCCGGCTGGCTGCACACCCCGCGGCAGCGACGGCGGCGTTCCGCCAGCTGGTGCTGAAGCAGCCCCGCCGTACCGTGGATAGTCGACGGGAAATCGAGCGGCTGGACGCGGAATTTCACTTTGACGCAGTCTGTGCCGTCTGTGCGCCCTACCGCACGGCGTTTGCGCTGGAAGCTGCCGCCATCCGCGGGAAGAAATTTTTGTGGCAGCTGGACCCCTATGCCTCCAACCGGGACTACACAGCCCCGGGCGGCTTTGCGCGGGAGGGGCAGCTGCTGGACGCGCTGGACGGGACCTTCGTCACGCCGCAGGCCCTGCCCGACTACGCCGACGGCGCACCGCTGGCCCCGTGGCGGGAAAAGGTACACGTTCTGGGCTTTCCAACGCTGCTGCCGCGGGTCATAGAGCCGGTGGAACACGACGATATACAGTGTGTTTTCTGCGGCAGCCTGCACCCCGTCATGCGGGAGCCCGGCTTTGCACTGGCGCTGTTCCGCGCACTGCACGACGACACTGTAACATTAACGATGGCGGGCGGCGGCTGGGAGCGCTTTGCCGCCGACGCCGACGAGACAGCCCGTGTTCTGGGCACAAAATTTGTGCGTCCCGGCCTGCTGCCGCCCGACGAGGCCGCCGCGCTGGAAAACCGCGCTGACGTGCTTGTCAGCTTGGGCAACACCTATGACAACCAGATGCCCAGCAAGCTGTTTGGCTTTTTTGCCACCGGCAAGCCGGTACTGCATCTGGCTGCGAGCGAGAACGACCCCACCCTGCCCTATCTGGCGCGCTACCCGCTGGCGCTGGTTCTGTACCGGAAGGACGGCGTCACGCCGGGCACCGTGGCAAAGCTGCACAGCTGGCTGCACAATGTACAGGGTCATGCCCTGCCCTTTGCCCAGACGGCAAGGCTCTACCCCGAGTTCACCCCGGAGAAGGTCGCGGAGGAGTTTTTAAAGTGGTTGTGAGCGGTCAGCTGCGGCCATTCAAGAGAAAATAAAGGAGTCCCTATGCACATTCTTTGGCTTGTCAGAACCACCCTGCCGCAGGCGGCGGCTGCCTGCGGGCTGGCCGGAGCCAGCGATGTCAGCGGCAGCTGGCTGACCGGGCAGCTTGCCGCGCTGCAGGCGCACCCGGCGCTGCATCTGACCGTGCTGTGCGTCGGCAAGGCAGAGGCAGCCGGCCGCGCGGACGGCGTGGACTACCGTATTGTGACCGGCACCGCCGCCTTTGCCCCGCTGCTGCAGCAGCTGCGGCCCGATCTTGTCCACATCTGGGGCACCGAGTATGACGCGGCCGCCGCCATGGCCGAGGCTGCCAAGGCCGCCGGTCTGCCTGTGCTGTTCAGCATACAGGGCGTCATGCGGGACTGCGCCGCGCATCTGTGCGATGGCGTCCCCGCCGCCTACCGCCGCTCCGGCGCGCTGTGGCATACCCTTGACAGGATCGTTCCCGGCGAGCTGCTTGACACGATGCAGGCAAGCTTTGACGCACTGGCCGCCAAGGAGGCCGCACTTTTGGCACAGGCCCGCTATGTGACCGGCCGCACGGCCTTTGACCGCAGCGCCTGCGCCGCTCTGGCCCCCGCCGCCCGGTATTTTGCCTGCAATGAAACGCTGCGCCCCCTGTTTTACACGGGGACTCCCTGGCATGCGCGGGAGTTCGGCGCGGCACCGGTCTTGTTTTTGCCGCAGGGCAACTACCCGCTGAAAAACCTGCACACTGCCCTGCGGGCACTGCCCGCTGTGCTGGCAGCTTACGGCGATGCACAGCTTGTCATCGCAGGCTGGCCGCCGCTTGACAAGAGCCCGCTGCTGCGCCCCGTCATTGACCGGATGTTCCCCTACAAGCGCTATTGTAAGCAGCTTGCCGCCGAGCTTGGCATTGCGGGGCATATCCGCTATACGGGCCCGCTGGACGCCGCCGCGATGCGTCAGGCTTATTTAGAGGCCGATGTTTTTCTGTTGCCATCCTGCTGTGAAAACAGCCCCAACAGTCTGGGGGAGGCCATGCTGCTGGGTCTGCCCTGCGTAGCCGCTGCCGTGGGCGGTATCCCCTCGATGCTGGAGAACGGCCGCGAGGGACTGCTCTACGGCGATGCGCTGGATGATAAGGCCCTTGCCGATGCCGTGCTGCGCATTTTGCACAGCGCTGACGGCGGCATGGCACTGGGCCGGGCCGCCCGCGCACGGGCCCTGCAAACCCATGACGCCGCCCGCAACGCCGGGGAGCTGGAACAAATTTACAAGACGATTCTGCAAGAGGAACAGCCGTGAGCATACGCAACATTTCTGTCATCATTCCCTGCTACAAGGCCGCAGCCACGCTGCGCCGCGCCGCCACAAGCGCATTGGCCGATGCCCCCGCCGGGCTGGAGCTGCTGCTGGTGGACGATGGCAGCCCCGATGATACCGGCCCCCTTTGCGACACGCTTGCCGCCGAGGACCCGCGCGTCCGTGCGCTGCACCGCCCAAACGGCGGCGCGGGTGCGGCGCGCAACACTGGGCTGGATGCCGCGCGCGGCGATTGGGTGCTTTTTCTCGATGCCGATGATGTCCTGCTGCCGGGACTTTGGGCCGCGCTTGCGGCACTTTCCACCGAGGCGGACATGATCCTGTTCGGCCTAACGCGGGAGAGCGGCACGACTGTGACCCCTGCCGATTTTCTGGCCGAGGGAGCCTATCCCGACCTGCAGGCGCTGGGCGGGGCGCTCACCCCCCTGCTGTTTGACACGGGGCTGCTGGCCGCACCTTATCCCAAGCTGTTCCGCCGGTCGGCCATCGGGGCGCTGCGCTTCTCGCCGCAGCTTCAGATCAACGAGGATGTTTTATTTAACATACAATTTTTACAGAATACCCCTGCCATTTATTGCCTGCATGGTGTATACTATAAGCAGTATGATACACAGACCGGCAGTCTTTCGCGCCGACTGCGCGGTGACCTGCTGGAGGCCGAGCGCATCACCCGCCCGGCGCTGGCTGATCTGCTGCGCACCAACGGCATTGACCCTGCCCCATATGAGCGCACCAGCCGGCTGCGCGCCTGCCTGAATCAGTACGGCCTGCTGACCGGTTGCCGGGGTGATCTGCCGTATGCCGTCCGCCGCGCTCTTTTTGCCGAGATTTTGGCTGACCCCGATGCCCGCGCCGCCCTGCGGGAGCGGCTGCGGCATGACCCGCACAGGCTGCTGGCCCTGCCGTACCGCGCAGGTGTTGCCCTACATTGGCCGGGCCTTTTGGCGGCGTACACGATTGCAAAGCAGCCCCTTTTGCAGGGCCACTGCAGCTAGTATGATATAAGGAAGTATCTATGTCTGACCATCCCAAAATCAGCATAATCTCCACCGTCTACAACACCGGGCCTTACCTGCGCCCGGCGGTGGAAAGCATTCTGGCCCAGACCTTCACCGATTTTGAGCTGCTGCTGGTGGATGACGGCAGCCATGATGGCTCTGCCGAGGTCTGCGATGCGCTGGCCCGGCAGGATGCCCGCATCCGTGTGTTCCACCAGCCCAACGGCGGCCCCGCCCACGCCCGCAACACCGGGCTGGACAACGCCTGCGGTGATTACATCGGCATTGTGGACTCCGATGATCTCATCGAGCCTGCGATGTTTGAGACGCTGTACAACGCCGTGCAGCAGCCCGGTGTGCGGCTGGCCGCCTGTGCCGCAGACTGCATTGACGCCGAGGGCCGCCGGATTGAGGAACGCAGCGTCACGATCCGCCAGCCCGGCGTGCGCGATGCGCAGGAGCTTTTGCTGGAGGCCTTCCAGACCGGCAGCTTTTACGGGCCCTTAAGCTGGAACAAGCTGTTTGATGCCCGGCTTTTCAAAGAAAAGGGAATCCACTACGATGAAACGATGCTTTTTGGCGATGATGCCAGCGTACTGCACCGTGTCTTTGAGGGGGAGCGCTGCAACTGCCTGACCGATGTGCTGTATCACTACCGCACCCGCGCCGGGCAGATCACCACAGCCGGTTTCCCGCCGCGCAAGACCGATGATCTGCGGATGTACTGGGAATGGCTGCAATACTTCTCGGCCCGGCCGGGGCGCGAGGAATACTACGACTGGGCCGTGGTGCGGTACTGGCGGATTTTCTACCAGTTCTGGTGCCAGAGCGATGCAGCCGGCAACCTGCCGGAGCTGAAGCCGAAATTCATGGCGCACAAAAAACATCTGGACGCCATTTTACCGGATATTCTGTCCAGCCGTCACCTGCCGCTGGGCGAAAAGCTGCGGGCAGCGGCGTTCTGTGCCAGCCCCACGCTGACCTACGGCGCCGCAGCGGCCTGGGGCCGCCTGCACAAGAGGAAGGGGAAATAAATGATGGAACATATTGCGATCAGTGTGATCGTGCCGATCTACAACACCAAGCCGTATCTGGAGGAGTGCATTGAGAGCATCCTTGACCAGAAGATCAATGTACCTGTTGAGGTGCTGCTGATTGATGACGGCTCGACCGATGGCTGCGCCGACCTCTGCGACCGGTACGCCGCCCGCGATGCCCGCGTCCGGGTCATCCATCAGGAGAATCAGGGCCTTTCTGCCGCACGCAATGCCGGTATTGACGCCGCCAAGGGCCGCTATTATTCCTTCATCGACTCAGACGATGTGGTCCTGCCCGGCTTTTTACAGACGCTGTACGATGCCTGCGAGCGCCACGATGCCTATATGGCGCTCTGCTCGGTCGAGGATGTGCAGGAGAACGGCAAAAGCTGCGACCCGGCTTACTTCACCCGCCCCACACAGGAGGGCGTATTCTGCGGCAAGGATCTGCTGAATGAGTTTTACACCCCCTACGGCACGGTCTACACCGTCGCGTGGAACAAGATGTACCGCGCCGAGGTCTGGAAACTGCTGCATTACCCCGAAGGCCGCCTGCATGAGGATGATTTCGTCGCACACCGCCTGTTCTGGCGCTGCGACAAGGTCGTCTGCATCGACAAGCCGCTCTATCACTACCGCCTGCGCAACGGCAGCATCTGCCGCACGAACATACGCCCGGAGGCGTTCGACGCCGTGGACGGTCTGGCGGACCGCTATCGATTTTATGTTGAGAACCACGCGGACCGCGCGGTCATCGACGCGGCCTATGCGGCCTGCTGGCGGCGGTATCTGTTCCTCTGCGCGAAGGTGCGCCAGTCCCCGACGCCCGAGCTGGTCAAGGCCATCAGCAAGGAGCAGTTTTTGATGCAGGGGCTCATCAGCTACCTGCCCAACTGCCGCAACATGAAGATGACCGAGAAGCTGAGCGCCGCCCGCTGGTCGATGATGAGCGCACAGAGTTTGTGCCCGATCAAATAAGTCCATTGCTCTGTAGGGGCCGGACATGTCCGGCCCGCAGCCTGCCCAAAAGCGCCCTCTGACGTGAAGCCGCGGGCCGGGCATGCCCGGCCCCTACGTGCGCGGCGGTATTTTTGTTCAAAATCCACATTCTAAGGAGCCCACATTGGCGTTATTGAAGCTAGACAAGGAAAGACGTCCCCGCGTGCTGCTGGTGCCGCCGCCGGATCTGCCGGTCCCCGCGGTGCAGGGCGGCGCGGTGGAGACGCTGCTGACCCATCTGATCCGCGAGAACGAGAAGCAGGGGCAGCTTGATTTGCTGTGCGCCAGTGTCACCGACGATGCCGCCCGCCGCGCCGCCGAGGGCTGGCAGCATACGAAGATGCTCTACATCAACCGCCCGGGCGGCCACCGCCGCTACTGGCCGATGGTCTTTCTGGAGCGGTGCGCCGGGATCGCCGCGCCCTATGACCCGTGGTACCAGAAGGTCCAGCTCTCGCTGGCACTGGAGCTGCCGCCGCCCGACCTGATCGTGGCCGAGGGCGGAAACCTGACCCAGTGCAGCGCCATCAGCCGCATGTTTGGCCGCAAACGCTGTCTGGCGCACCTGCACGGCCAAACGACCTGTACCCCCGTGATGGACGACATCTACGGCGGCGTGCTGGCGCTGAGCGAGTTTATCCGCGAGGATTACCTGAAAACCAGCACCCTTGACCCGCAGCGGGCCTACATTCTGCACAACTGCATTGACACGGCCCGCTTCTGCCCCGGCCCGGCATCCAAAACGCTGCGCGCGCAGCTCGGCTTTACCGACGAGGATTTCGTCGTGCTCTACTGCGGACGGCTCGACCCGGACAAGGGCATCCATAAGCTGATGGAGGCCATTGCCGCGCTGCATGAGCCGCACATCAAGCTGCTGATCGTGGGCAGCCCCTTCTTCGCCCGCACCCAGCAAAGCGCGTTCCAGCGCAAATTGGAGCAGCAGGCCAAGAGTCTGGGCAACCGCGTACAGTTCACGGGCTACATCCCCAATGAGGACCTGCCCGACTACTACCGCCTGGCCGACCTGTGCTGCGTGCCCACGCTGGTGGAGGAGGCCGCGGGCCTTGTGGCCGTGGAGGCGATGGCCTGCGGACGCCCCGTGCTGGCGACCCGCAGCGGCGGTATGCCGGAGTATCTGGCCGGCAGCCAGGCCGTGCTGGTGGAGCGCGGCGACACTGTGACCGACCAGCTTGCGTGGAGCATCCGTATGCTGTACGAGCACCCGGCCCTCTGCACCGAGATGGGCGCGGCGGGCGCGGCGCGCGGCAGGGAGTTTTCCACCGCGCATTACTATGAGGAATTTGTGCGCATCGTGCGCGATGTGACGGAAAACGGAGGTACCCAGTGAGCAAGCCGACCCTCTGCGTGATTGTGCCGATCTACAAGGCCGCTGCGACACTGGACCGCTGTGTGGCCAGCGTTCTGGCCCAGCAGGTCGCAGGCGGGCTGCACTGTATTCTCGTGGACGACGGCAGCCCCGACGAAAGCGGTGGTCTGTGCGACGCCTGGGTCGCCAGAGACCCCCGCGTGACGGTTTTGCATCAGGAGAACCGCGGCGTGTCCGCCGCGCGCAACGCCGGATTGGCTGCGGCGGACAGCGAGTACCTTGTCTTTCTCGACGCAGATGACGCGCTGCGCCCCGGCGCTTTGCAGGCGGCGCTTGACGCCCAGAACACTGCGCCGCAGAGCTTTGTGCTCTGGCACTACACCACTGACGAGCAAGACGCTGCAACAGTAACTTCGGATACTGCCACCCGCCCGCAGAATATGCTGGCGCGGCTTTGGCTTGACTGTCTGCTGGCCATGCCGTGGAATAAGCTCTACCGCACCGCGCCGGCACAGCAGCTTGCATTTAACAGACAGTATACTCTAGGCGAAGATTTACAATTTGTATTGGATTATATCGACCTGCTGGGCAGGACTGCCCCCGATTTTGCCTACACTATCCTGACCGCACCGCTGACGTTTTACGATTGCAGCCGCGAGGGAACACTCTCGACGAAATACCACGCCGACTACTGCAAGATCTGGCCCGAGCATTTTGCCCGGCTGAACAAGGCGTGCTACGCGGCGCACTGCCCGCAGGAGGATATGCGCCCCCTGCACCGCGCCGAGCTGACCGTTTACGCCGAGGGCGTGGCGGACATCCTGCGCCGCGACCCCGCCAAGCGCAGGGCCGTGCGCCGGGACAAGGCCTATGCCGCCCTGCGCAGCCCGTGGCTGCACGCCCTTTTGGAGCGGATGCGCATTGAAGGCTGCTACAGCGCCTACTACCTGCCCTGCCGCTGGCGCAGCATCCGCCTTGTCTGGGTCATGGCCGAGGCCAGGCGGAACGGCTCTCCCCTGTTCGGCAAGCTGGACTGGGCCGGCTACTACCTGCTGGGCGGCAGGCTGCGCCGGGATTAAGAAAAAATAAATATGAAATACCGGAGCCGCGGCATAGACACCGCGGCTCCTTTTTTGCTGTCCCCATGCCGCGCTTCGTTTACATCATTTCCCCATGCAATGCACAATAATCCATGCGATTTGCTTACCGCATAACACAAATCCGCCGTTTTCTTGGTGCAGTTTACGCATTTTGTTCATTTTGCAGATTCCCGTATTGACATTGTTAATTTTTTGTCCTACAATAACGATGGTTCACAAAGTACAAGATGTTTACGCATGGGGGAAGGATTTGTATGAACAAAAAACTCATTCTCGTGACCTCGCCTCCCGCCTGCGGCAAGACCTATGTTGCCAAGGCGCTGGCAAAGCAGCTGCACAATATTGTCTATCTGGATAAGGACACCCTGATCGTGCTGTCCAAACAGATCTTCAAGGTGGCCGGGCAGCCCTACGACCGCAGCAGTGCCTTTTTTGAGAAGAATATCCGCGATTATGAGTACGACTGCATTCTGGCCCTTGCGCTGGAGGCATTGGATTATAATGACCTTGTGCTGGTCAATGCGCCCTTCACCAAGGAGGTGCGCGACAACGCCTTTATCGCAGACCTCAAGGCTAAACTGGCTGAAAAGGGCGCGACTCTGGCCGTAATCTGGGTCGAGACCTCCCCTGATGTCGTGCATCAGCGCATGATCGAACGCAACTCCGACCGCGATACATGGAAGCTGGCGCACTGGGATGAGTACATCAGCCGCTGCAATTTCTCTCTGCCGGAAAATCTCGCCGACCCGCAGCACAAGGACAACCTGATATTCTTTAAGAATAACAACGATGCGGAATTTGAGACTTCCATGCAAAGCTGCGTGCAAATTCTGCAAAGCAACGAAGAAAAGTGATTCAAGCGGCATCCCATATGCACGGATGCCGCTTTATTTTGCGCAGGCAGTCCCGCCATTTGCAAAAAATTCTGCACAAAACCCAAAGAAACATTTGCATTTTGCTTTGAAATTTGCTATACTATAAAGGCTGTAGCAAGCAGCCTGCGTTGATGTAAGCGCAGCTGATGGGAGCGTTCGGCTCCGACAACTGCGACACGGCAGGTTTTAGGCTCGTTTTTGTCCGATACAGCGCTGTTTACGCTTACAAAAACGCGGTGGTCAACGGTAGTCAGACCACGAATTGACCACTATTGGAAATTGACTAATTTACAAGATTGAAATACGCTGTAACGGCGTTTTTCATATATAAGCGATCGTAGCTCAGCTGGATAGAGCGTTCGGCTCCGACCCGGAAGGCCAGAGGTTCGAATCCTCCCGGTCGCACCAGAAAACCTCATTGCGATGTATTTTTTGCAATGAGGTTTTTTGTTTTTGTTAGTGTTTGATTTTCAGAATAATTTTAGCAGCATATCGTCTGCCGCATCGGTGTACTGCCCTTTTCCTAGACGCTCGTTCCTCAGCCTGTTTATAGTGATTCGCATGAGGCGGATTTCTTCTGTAGAAAAAGTAGCTTTTTTATCAGCTGGGAGAGAATTGATTTTCAGTATTAGTTTTCCAACTTCTTGTGTGCTATGCCCAAGCGCCCTTTCACGGTAATAATAAGGAGCAAGCGCTTTCAGCAGAATGCTTTTGTTTGCGCGTGTCAGCTTGATTTTTCTCGTCATAATCCAATCGCCTTTCCGAGTCTCTCTTGTGCTTTGCGTTTGTTCTTGTCAAATGCATGGGCGTAAATATCCAGCGTTGTACTCGCCTGTGCATGACCCAATAGACTAGCCACCGTTCGTACATCCACGCCCTGCGCAATCAGCAGGCTGGCATTGGTGTGGCGCAAGCTATGCACATTCAAATCCAGCGGCAGATTATTTGCTTTCAGAATCAGTTTAAATCTATATGTGAATGTACTGGGACACATAGGCTTTCCGTTAGGTTGACGGAATAAGTAGTCATCCTCGTCCACAGTTTCGTTCGCGGTCTGCTGCCTATCCCATTCGCATTCCTTGCGCCACGCCTTGAGCAGTTGGCACATCTCTTTGCTCAGATATACCATCCTGTCGCCGCTAGAAGTTTTAGGGTCTTTTGTAATAGATTCTTGATGGCTCAACTTCACGACTCCGCGTTGTACATGAATCGTCCGTTTGCGCCAGTTGATGTCACTCCATTTTAATCCACAGGCTTCACCTCGCCGCAAACCTGTTGCCAGTACCAGCTTGAAATAGGTTTCGTATTTCATACTCTGACCTTCAAACGCTGTAATCAACTTCTTGACAGTTTCCTCATCAGCCACGGGACGTTCCTTTTTCTTCCCTTTCGACTTGTAGCACCGCCATGCGGGATTGTGGGTCAAATAACCCTCGTCCACAGCGGCTGACAGGACGCCACACAACGTGTTGTGTAAGCCTTCGACCGACTTCTCGGATAGATTTCCTCTGCCGTCCAGACGCTGCGTGTGCCGCATTTCCTCGTAAAAATCCCGGATAACCTCTTTACGCAAATCGGTCAGTTTATAGTTGCCCAGCGTCGGCAGAATACGCCGAATATCCTGCAAATCTCGTTGGTATGTAGAGTCCGCCAGCTTCTTCGGTCCTATGTCAGCCGCCCAATGCTCAATGTACTTTGCCAGCGTAATGCTACGGTTGATGGGTTCGGGCGTATGTTGTACCTCGCGTTCAAATAGAATCGCCTGTTCCTTTACCCATTTCTCTGCCTGTTTGGGTGTGTACTCCTTGGGTGGCTTGACAGTTTTCTGCACAGATTTCAGCCGGTTGCCCTCGTAGTCATACCCACGAGATACCACAATCAAATAGCTGTTGCTGCCGCGCTTTCTAATAGATGCCATGTTTTGCACGCTCCTTAGTGTTATTTTATTGACCTGCGGTACTACAAAGCATACCGACAACTGCGACAGAAAGCTATCACCACACCCAACAATCTTTTGCCCTAAAATCCACCTATTACTGACAAAACGGCACCGCCATCTCTGACGGTGCCGCTGTTTATTTAACCTGCCTTCTTGGCTTTTCTATTCTTATTTTTCATAAATGCAACATAGCACGGATTTTGGTTGTTCAGCAAATCTTGCATCAGCTTTGCGGCCTGCTGTTTCGCCACGTCCTGCGGGTGACAGTAGGTGCGCTCCAAAAATGCCGTATCCGCATGACCCAGCAGGGATGCCGCCACCTGTTTGCTGGTGCCTTCCTGCAGCAGATAGGTTGCGTAGAAATGCCGTAGCGTATGCAGATGGTATTCCTCTGGCAACCCGCACTTTTTATACAGCTTGCGCAGATGCCGTGTAAAAGTATCCGGGTGTGGCACATGACCGTCGGGGTCAGTAAAAATTGGCTGCTCTCTATCCGGAACGCCGCTATGCAGCACCTGCTGCTGTCGCAGCGCCATCAGAAGCTCCCATATCCCCAGCGGAATGGTTACAATCCGTTCCCGATGGCTCTTGGTGTCGCTCTCAACAATCTGCCCGGATGCGCAGCTGCGGGAACGGCGGACGGTCAGTTCACAAGCACCGGTTATGTCCCTCCATTGCAGAGCACACAGTTCCCCACGCCGCAATCCGGTCGTGATTGCCAGTGTGTAGTACGCCCGATACAGAATCGGTTCGTTCTGAATTGCCCGCATCAGTTTACCCATTTCATATTTCTGCGGAATATGCTGCACTTCATTCTCAAAATGCTTCTTGCGGACACGGTGCGCCGGATTGAATGGAATGATGTCATTTTTCTTGGCATCTTCCAGCACCGAAGAAACCGTTTCGAGGTATTTCTGCACCGTTGTTTCCTTTATGCAGTTTCCACCACGTCCCGGGCGCTTGCGCAGTTCCTCGCACATTTCTTCAAGCGTCATGGGCAACAGTTTTGCAAGCGGAATACCGCCAATCAGCGGGTAAACAATATCCAGATTGCGTTTGTACCCTGCGTATGTCGTAGCCTTAAAGAACGGTTCCTGCCGTTTGAGCCAATTTTCGGCGTACTGTTCAAAGTGGGTCTGGTCACTTTCCTCGACACCATACTTGAACTTTTTCTCAATGCGTTCTGCTTCAGCCATAACGTATTGCTGGATGCCGCGCTTAGGTACGCTTGATGGCACAGTGATGGTCTGCGCTTTCATCCGTTTCTGCCCATTGACCTTATAGCCGTTGCAGACAGTGATTTTGAATTTTCGTTCGGATTTTTTCT
>OGJJ01002422.1_pt1 | contig 12022 bp, 17 predicted proteins | sample 1572081 | NCBI WGS metagenome assembly OGJJ01 (sample SAMEA2582122, study PRJEB24529) | metagenome | biome: Human gut stool | place: China | collected 2011
TCAAGGGTGAGGATAGTTTATTAGGAGCAATTAGAGAGGCAAAGGAAGAGGTTGGAGTTGATTTAATGCCGGAAAATGGACAGGTTCTTTTTACAAAGACACGAAAAATCATTGAGGGAAAAATTTTTAATGGTATTATGGACGTTTGGCTGTTTGAATATGATGGAGAGGTTGATTTGGGCAATGCCACAACAGATGAAGTGGCACAGGTTGCTTGGATGAACAGGGAGCAAATAAAAGAATTATTTGACGCAAATATGTTTGTAGATACATTGGAATATTTCTTTACGGAAGTGGATGTTTAAGAAAATGTAATATTTACTCAGGAGGAAGCAGATGATAGATAAAAATGATGATATTCAGCAAAGAAATATCAATTTATTAATATCAGGATATTGGTATGAGAATTTACCACCGGTTATAGATATAGCAAACATGAAGGAGAGCATATGGATGACATAGCAGAGATAAATTATAAATTTCATAATCATGATATTGAGAATATTTGGTATATCTTTTTTTGCTTATCTGATACGACATTTTCATCAATAGAATTATCATATGGAAGAAAAGGTCCATATATGTTATCAGGTGAAACTATGATGTCAATTTGTAAAACGCTTGAAACTATTGATTTTTGTTGTCATAGGAATGCTTATTCAGATGCATATACTTTAATCCGGAAAATCAGAGACGACTTGATGCAGTATTTATTTGTGTTAAATGTTATTAAGAATAAACATGGTTTAACGGATGAAGAATGTAAAGAATTTCAGTTAGATCCAGAATCGATGATGAAAATGATAGCATTAGATATTTCGATATTGATTTCAGAAGAAAGAAAAACAGAGGCAGAACGTGCTATGGAGAAATGGATTTACAATATATTGGAAAATTCAGAAAATGCAAAGGATAGAAAAGAATTTTTTGATACATCAAAGTATAGAGCATATCTTGTAAGTAATAATGAAAAGGTTAAATATGTTTTTGAAAATTTTCTTGTAGATAAATGGAAACGAGAAGATAGAAAGTTAAATAATTATGTTCATACCAATGGTATAAAGTATCTAACGGACAATTACGTTTATCAATACGAAAAGGAAAAGAAAGATAAAGAATTGATAGTATTAAATTTCATTCATCTGATTATGTGGATGCATTAGAAATGGACATGGAACCATTGGAAGGCAGTCAATATTGGGTGTGTCCAGTAATAGTAGAATATATGAATGACAGATTTGATAAAGAACTATTGCGATATATTCAGGAAAATGAAGGACATGGAATGCAGTTCTTAGCAGAGTATTATAATAGTTAATTGATGAAAATTGGAGGCGATAGAATGACAATTGAATTTATGAGAAACTTGCTTTCAAAAGAAGAAAAAATAACAGTAGAATACAAAAACTGTCAGCATGGTGTTCAGGAAGATGTGTATGAAACAGTATGCTCTTTTTCTAACAGATATGGTGGGTATATCATCATGGGTGCGGAAGACGACGGGACACCAATAGGTATTAACCGGAATATGGTCAAGGATATGAAGAAAAACTTTGTGAATCAACTCAATAATCCGGATAAGATGTCCCCAACACTATATCTTTCATTAGAGGAATTGGAATATGAAGGAGTGTTGCTTCTGTGGGTATATGTGCCGCCAACATCTACAGTGGAAAAATGCGTGAATAGGATTTATGACAGGAATGAAGATGGTGACATGGATATTACAGATTCGCCGATTCAGTTGCAAAATATGTATAACAGAAAGAGTAATACATATGCGGAGCATAAGATATTCCCATATGTTACAACGAAAGACCTACGCATGGATTTGATGGATAAAGTAAGAAATCTTGCAAAGAGCAAAAATCCTGATCATCCTTGGCTGAAAATGTCTGATGTGGAAATATTGAAGAGTGCAGGCTTGTGGGAAAAAGATTTTTCATCAGGAATCCAAGGATATAATCTTGCCGGGGTACTTTTGTTTGGTAAGGATGAAGTGATACGTTCCTGTTGTCCGGGATATATTACAGATGCAATTTATAGGGTTGAAAATTTGGATAGATATGATGATAGATTGCAGGTGACAACAAATCTGATAGAGGCATATGAGTTTCTGATGGATTTTGTGGCAAAGCACACTTCTGATAAGTTTTGCCTAATTGACAATGTGAATACAAGTATTAGAGGTATTATTTCCAGAGAGGTGATTGCAAATATTCTTGTGCATAGAGATTATTCCAGTGCATTTCCGGCAAAGGTAATTATCGAAAAGGATTGGCTAAAAACGGAAAACTGGTGTATACCAAGACGTCATGGAAATATTATGAGTGATGAATTTACACCATATCCTAAGAATCCGTTGATTCAGCAATTTTTTGCAAATATTGGTAGAACAGATACAATTGGTTCTGGCGTTCGAAATCTATATAAATATACACCAATATATTCTGATGGTGGTAAGCCGGAATTGATTGAAGATGATGTGTTTAGAATAACCATTCCTTTGGACAAGGTGGCTGCCGACGAGGGAAGAGAACAGAAAACTTTATCTGAAAGAGAACAAAAAATTTACAATATGATTTGTGAAAACCTGCACTTATCGGTTGAACAGGTAATGGCAGAACTTGATATATCAAGAGCAACGGTATTCCGAGATTACGCCAAAATCAAAAAAGTAACAGGTGCAATGTATGATAAAAAGACATCGACATGGACTTTGGATTGATAAGCTTGACTTAGTCTCATGCAGTCTCAAGTTAGTCTCAACATAGTCTCATGAGATTTGATACCAGATGAGACTGAACAAAGTGGCAGAAATGTGATAAAATCGGCATTTTTTCAAAAAGTAAGAGAAAATCAGTCTCAAGTTAGTCTCACATAGTCTCATTTTGGAGATGAGATTTGAGACTGATTTGAGACTGATAAGAATATTAGAAAAGTGATAATTCTCGTAAGATAGTGTAAAAAATTTGATTTATAGAAAGGGAGGCAAATATGGGAAACATGTTGATGAAAATATCAGTTCCGCTAGATAAAGACTGTTTTATTGAGATGGAATGTGATTTTTGCAAAAATAGGTTCATGCTACATCAAGATGTGTATGAGAGTGAAGATAATATTAATTTCTTTTGTCCTATATGTGGATTGCCTAATAAGATTAATACTTTTTTTGTGCCAGAGGTTTTGGAAAAAGCACAACAGATGGCAATGAATTATATGCTTGAAGAATTAGAACGAACATTGGGTAAGAGTATTAAACAGATTAATAAAAGTGGTTTTATCAAAATGTCTATGAAAAGCCCGAAAAAAGAAGTTGAAAAGGAATTGTATACGCCATCTGTCGACTATATAAAGTGTGCAAAGGCATGCTGCAACATTGATATAAAAGTTATGGATATAGATAAAGAAACAGGAACATATTGTCCTATATGCGGGAGGATGGAATGATGAATAGAAAAGAAATACAGAAAATCTCTTTACAATATAGAACTTTGTCTTCGCAAATGCTTAAAATGAACTCGCAAGAAGAAATGTATTGTATTCAACAATACTTTGATTTTATTACTGGAACGGAATTTATTATGAGATACATAAATGAATGTAACAAGCAAGAGTATGATTTTGAACAAATTTTCGCTGATAAAGGATGGAGGGATGTGCTTGTGCTCCCATCAAAACAAGAAGATTTGATTAGTTATGGATATCAACTATTGCAATATATACTTGATGGCCCTAAAAATCTTATTGGTTTATGTATGGGATACACGGGGAGTAATAAGTTTGCAGATAATATTGAGGCATTTGTGAGAAAATCAATAGAGCCGTTTGTTGTAGCAATTAGAACTTATATAGAGCTTGGATTTATAGAATGTGAAGATGTAACAGGAGATATAGAAAAGAAAATAGTAACAATTTTTTTGTCATATTGTCAAAAGGATGCAGACATTGCGGATTGTTTAGAAGAGAGTATGGCACCTTACATTCATGATAAGGCAAAGATTTCAAGGGATATTAGAGATGTAGAGTATCATGAAAGCTTTAAACGCTTTATGCAGTCCATTGAAAAACATGATTATGTAATAACAATAATAAGCGACAACTACTTAAAATCTAGAAATTGTATGTTTGAAATGCTGGAAGTTGTAAAAGACAGTAATTTTTCAAAAAAGTTACTGTTCATTGTATTGGAAAATGATGATATTAAATATTATAAAAATGTTCCGAATGGAAACATTGGAGCAGATGTCTATTCTGCGATTGGACAGGCTAAATATAGTAAATATTGGAGTTCTGTTGATAGAGAGTTGGAAAATGAAATAGAAGAAATAGGAAATCCGATGCATGCAATTTTGCAGATTAAAGAGAAACAAATTGTACAAAAGATATTGATAGATATGCCAGAATTTTTGGAATATATAAGGGATAATAAGGGGGTTCCACTATCAGTGCATATTGAAAGAGGTTTTGCAGATATGATTTCATTTATGCAATTGTGATAATGAAGAGGTGATGGATATGAGAAAAATAGTTGATAAAATAAGCGAAAAAGCCATAAGCTTGATAACTGAGTACATATTAAAGTCAGTTAAGGACTTAAAGAAGAATGATTTATGGAAAAGAGCTGTTAAGAAAGCTTGCGAAGCAACGGAAGGAATAGATGATTCGTTTGCCGATTATATTATAAAATCTCTTGCTATACAAAGACATTTTGTATGGCTTATAAGCGGTAAATCATTAGACGATTTATATCGTAGCTTTATTCTTACCATAGCTGTTGAACTATGTGCGTTTAATACTGAAAAAAGACTAGCAGTATCGTTCGGAATGGCAATCTTAGATAATTGGTTTGAATTGAACGGAATGGATTATCAAGATATAAGAAATCAAATAGTAGGCGATAAAATCGTAAATATTGTAAATGATAGAGAAAGGCTATACCGGGAATATTTTTTGTTGTATAATGATACGCTTGCTAAAGATATAATAAGGGTTTATTATCCTAAGAATGGCGAGGAATGGATAAGTTGGAATAAAGACTACAGTGTAGATATAAAGGTCAATCTATCAAAAGGAACAGAACATGGTTTTTGTAGAATAGGATTTTCTTATAGTAGAATTGAAGAACAGGATTGTGAAAGATTTTTAAAAGTAGCGTATATTAATGAAGATAGGGAGATATATAGATTTGAACATGATGATATGCTCGGTATAGATGATAAAAAGATTCTTTGGGCATGGTAAATAAATGTGTGTTGTAGCTGCACAATTTAATTATTTGTGCAGCTACATGAGAGAATTTAATTAAATTCATTCATCGCATCCACATAATCCTGCAATCCGTTTTCTCTCAATGCCAGTTTGGCATACAGCAGAGGTGCTTCTTCTGCCAGCCGATACAGATAGACAATATCATTCGGGGCATCAAAGACGACAGAGGAATTACATTCCTTGCAACGGATAACTAGAATGGAGTTCTCTCCGGTATTGACGATAATGGAGTCTGTGGCGGGTTCATACATACCGAACCGGAAATTAAGTTTGTTGTTCATGACAGTCTCTCTCCCACAGATATTTTGCACCATCCAAGAGGTCGATAATAGCTGTAAGCATATTGGTATATTCGGTTTGTAATTCTTTAATAGCTTCCGAAGAAGGAAGTGTATCAGGCGTAGCATTAACTGCAATGTCTGCATCAGCTCCGGTAAACGCCTTCTGCATTTCAAGTAATCGCAGATACAACGCATTCACAGTCTGTACCAAAGGATATATGGTTTCTTTCTTACCAACAACACAGATGCGATTGTAGATACAAGAACGGACAAAGTAATCTTTCTTCATCATTCCGCTGGCAAGAATTCGGGCTTCGATTTGTTTCCGTTCTGCGTCATTTATTCTGAAGCTGATGGTTGGATTTTTATGTTGATTGCTCATGGTAATGCTCCTTTCGTTTTGGCTGTGGTAGCAGGCGTAATAGATAACCTGACAGCCACAGGAATTTATTCATTGTAAGTAATAAAAAAGTAGATTATATCAAGCCGATGGAAAATTAGCGGTGCAGATACTGCAACTAATTTGCTACTAAAAACTTTGAAAACGATGCGAAAAGAGCGATATTATGCGAAATAGAAGTGCCTAAAATGCAGGAAATATCAGCATTTATGAGTTGTCGTTAAAAACCTCGGGAAGAGTTTGAATAACGGACTAAAATGCCGAAATCCTGTATTTATGCGGGTCTCCGACATTTGTTTTATCAAATGACTTTAGTTTGGCTCTATTTGTGGGGAGAGTAAGGACTGTGAAGAGAAGAATAAAACAAATGACGAATATGGTATATGGTGCAAATGGATATAGTGGTCACTGGGAGATTAAATATTTTTTGAGACAGCAATATGATTTTGGACTAACAGTCCAATGAAATAATAGTTCGCATAAGGTATTATCAAATAAAAAGCTTGGAGGATATCTTATGGGAACTAATTTTTATCTTATGAGTAGAAATAAAAAGCTGATGAGGGAGCATTTTGCTGTCGAAACAGAATATGACATTAAGGATATTGAATACGCAATAGTTGATGAACCCTATCTTGGATATGAGATTCATCTGAATAAGTTAAGTTGGGGATGGCGTCCGCTATTCCAAAGACATAAGACAATCAATACATTTAAAGAGCTGGAAGAGTTTTGCCTAAAAAATAAAAGTGTTATAAGCATTTATGATGAATATGGAAGAAGATATACATGGAAACAATATTTTGAAAGAGTATATGAGCATAGTCAGCAGAAGAAAGAGCCTCGTAAATGGATATATGATATCGATTCAGTTTTTCCAAATTGTGGGCCACGTTTACAAAATGTATCATGTACTGAACAGGAGGCAGAAATATATATTCCATTCTGCCATAGAGAATATAACGAAAAGGAAAAGCTGGCGAAGGAACGCTTTCATGTGCATGAAAGACTATGGTGCAAAGAAAGGTATTGGGAAGATCCGGATTATCCATTTGATTGGACAGAAGGTGAGTTTTGCTAGAAGGAGCATATGCTTATGTATGAGAATATTGATATGGAAAGAACAGGGATATTGCTGAAAGAGATGTTTGATAAATCTGGTTATACAGTTAAAGATATTCAGAAAATATTACATTTGTCATGCCCACAGCCTATATATCGATGGTTTAAAGGAAACATTTTACCATCAGTAGATCATTTGTATGTATTGAGCAGATTGCTCAAGGTTCATATGGAAGATTTGCTTGTGCCTAAATGTGAATATAGTATCTTTACGGAAAAGTATGGAGAAAAGTCACTAGGAGAAAAAAGACTATATGAATATTGGAAACGCTTATGTATAAAGAAATGTGCATAGATTTAAGTGAGGCATGCAACAGAGTTGTTACCTTTACAAATTATCTGCTGGAGAATGACTTAGTTGACTTAATTTAATTTCACTGATATAATAAGTTTCACTACATGAGTGAAAGTGGTGATATAGGTGAAACTAGATAGAGTGGGATTAGCATGTGTTGAGAATAAGTTTTTAAAACTTCCTAATATTCAGAAGTATGAAGTTGTCAGCAGAACAGAAGATGGTTTTATTGCATCTGTGGAGATGGATGATGGGTATGAGTTTCAAATATATGCCAGCTTCTTGAACAGGGTGTTTCCATCTACAGTTATAAAATTGATTGAAAAGCAGAATAAAAGTCAGGGAGTTAACATTTTGGTTGCTCCATATATTTCAGAAAGAACTGCACAAATATGTGAAGATAACGGAATGGGTTATTTTGACTATGCAGGAAACTGTTGGTTTGTGGGTCATTCTATTTATTTGTCCGAGAAAGGAAATAAGAATCCAAGACCAAAAGAGCAAAGTTCTGTGTCTATATTTGAAAGGACTTCCGTGGTGTCTTCCTGTATTTTGCGTGAGTTGTTTGCGGATGTAACTAAGATATGGAAGCTTAAATATCTATCGGAAAAGGTAAAATGCAGCATTGGACAGGTATCCAAACTGATGAAAGTTCTGGTGGAAAACGCATGGGTAGAAAAGTTACCAGATGGTTATAAGGTTATTGATCCGGAATCACTCTTGTTGGAATGGAGCAAGGATTACGGTAAAAAAGAAATAACATCCTATGCTTGCTATAGTTTAGATAATATATCTGTTATTGAGGAGCGATTAAAAAAATTGAAGATAGATATGGGGCTTGATTCTTATCTTACAGGATTGTCCGGGGGAGTGCGTTATACACCAGTGGTCCGTTACAATAAGGTACATGTTTATATAGCACCGGAAGATATTCAGGAAGCAATTCGATATTTGGATATGAAAGAGGTAAACAGTGGTTCTAATGTGGTTATTTTTCCATTAGAGAACGATTCCTATATCAAGGATTATAGGGTGATTGGTGATTCTGCAGTAGTATCCCCTCTGCAAATATATTTGGATTGTATGCAGATAAAGGGCAGGGGAGAAGAAATGGCGGATGCGGTTTTGAAAAAGGAGATACTTAGATGATAAGAGATGAAGACTTGAAAAGTAGCGTAGACTATTCGGAGGGTCAGAAGCGGGCTGCACATAGAGTTTTGGTAGAGTTGGTTAATATTTTTGAGGAATATGAAGATGAAATCCGTGTGGTAGGAGGTTGGGTTCCAGATTTAATGTTTCCCCAAGAAGGTCATGTGGGAAGTGTGGACGTAGATATTATGATTAATCATCTGACTTTGCAGGATGAAGGTTATCAGAATATGTCGAGGATACTTCAGAAAAATGGATACAAGGAGCATCCGGAAAAATATTTTTCCTTTGTAAAGACAGTGATGGTGGACGGAATATCTTATGATGTGGATGTAGATATTTTAGCTGGAATGTATGGTGGTACACAATCGAAGAGAAGAAGTCAGCATGTGCAGGGCGTTAAGGCGTTAAAGGCAACAGGTGGTAATTTTGCATTTGAATTTCCAGCACAGAAGATTAGTGTGGAAGCAGAACGACCAGATGGCGCAATAGATGTTGCAAATGTCAGTGTTGTAGCAGTAGTTCCTTATTTAATAATGAAAACAGCAGCTATGGGCAGGGGAAAAGCGAAGGATGCGTATGATATTTACTTTATTATAAAACATTATATTGGTGGAGTAAGAGAACTGGCAAAAGAATTTGAACCTGTAAGGGGTAAAAATATTGTGATAGAGGCGAAAGCTAAGTTAGCAGGTAAATTTGCTTCTGAAAATCATTCTGGTCCAAAAGACGTAGCGGATTTTATGGATTTAGAGGATGAAGAAAGTATAGAAATGACCAAGAGGGATGCTTATGAACAAGTGCAGGCATTATTGAACTTAATATAAGTATTTAAAAAAATTAGGAATGTAATAGTCTCACCAGTCTCAAAATATTTTTGAGACTAGTGAGACTAACCCAAATAGAATGCTATCTCAACTTGGGGGAAATTAATTAAACTCATTCATAGCATCCACATATTCCTGTAATCCATTAGGTTTACAAGCTAATTCTGCATACAGCAGAGGATTCTCCTGTGCCAGACGGTATAGATACGCGATATCATCAGGTGTATCGAGCAAGACAGCTGAATTACATTTTTCACAACTGATAATAAGAGGCGTGCCGGTATATGTATCATTGATGGCATTAACAATAACGGAATCTGTATCAGGTTCATACATACCAAACAGGTAACAAGGATTATTTTGTTTCATGGTGTTCTCCTTCCCACAGATACTTAGCACCATCAAGCAGGTCAATGATGGCTGTAAGCATATTGTTATAGTAGGTCTGTAGTTCTTGGATTTCATCGCTTGTGGGAAGATTGTTTAAAGTTTGATGTTCACAGTATTCAGTAAATGCTTTCTGCATGTCAAGCAGTTGCAGATACAGAGCATTAACAGTCTGCACAAGAGGATAGATAGTTTCTTTCTTGCCAACGACGCAGATGCGGTTATAGATGCAGGAACGGACAAAGTAATCTTTCTTCATCATGCCGCTGGCAAGGATACGGGCTTCGATTTGCTTGCGTTCAGCATCGCTGATTCTAAAACTTATAGTTGGGTGTTTGTGTTGATTGCTCATAGAAAAGCTCCTTTCATAGTTGGCGTGGCAGCAGGCACAGTTAAGCACCCACAAGCCAAATTTGATTATTCGTTTTTAGTAGTAAAAGTAGATTATATCTGCTATGGATTTCATAGAAGCAACAGGGAATAATTGCAACTAATTTGCTACTAAAGTTTTTGAAAACGATATGAAAAGAGTAACATTAGATGAAACAGATGCGGTGGAATGCCGCATAAAATCAGCATTTTTGATTTGATGATACTTCATTTGGGAAGAGTTTGAATAGTTGGAGCTAAGCTGTAAAGCCTTTGTTTACAAGGGTTTTACAGCTTTTCCTTTATAGGATTGCATTTTCATTGCATTATTTTTCTTCAACTGTTCTGTGATAGATTGCTGTATGTTGATTGCTGGTATAATTAGCAATGCTTTCAGTAGCAGATTGTACTTGTAATATTCCAGTCAGTTTTTTAGCAACTTCAAGATTCGTATTTGGATACAGATGACCATAAGTGCCGAGTGTTGTCTGTATTTTTTCATGTCCTAAACGTTCCTTGATAAGTAAAGGATTTTCGCCCATGCTGATAAGCAATGAAGCGTGTGAATGTCGCAAGGCATGAATTTTAATACGATGAACACCTGCTAAATTTGACAACTTTTCCAAAGCTCTGGGAAGCGTTGTTTTACTGGTTGGAGTTCCGTTATAACTTAGTACAAGTGGACAATCGGGAAGAACCTGTTGTTGAACACTTTGCCAAGCCTTTAGCTCATTGAGTGTATCTGAATCAATATAAATAGTACGGATACTTGCCTGTGTTTTCGGCTCAACGAATTTATAGTCCGTCATTGTTCGGTAATATAATGTTTTGGTAATGCTAAGCAAGCCTGTTTCAAAATCTATGTCTGACCAATGTAATGCTGACGCTTCGCCAATTCGCATACCAGTCATAAATAATAACCAGAACGATATAAACAGATAATGTTCATAATAGTCTTTCTTACAGAGTAAGGAAATAACCTTTTGAAATTCTTCTAATGTCCAGAAATCAACTTTGGTTTTCTTGCTTTTGATATTGCCTATCATACGAGAAGGATTTTTCTTCGCAATTCCAAGAACAATAGCTCTGTCGAATGCGATAGAAAGCATTCCCTGTACGATACGAATGTAATTAGGGCTAAAATCTTTTGCAAGTTTCAACTGCCAGTTTTGAACATGGATAGGTTCGATTTCGTCTGTTTCCATTTTGTAGAAATAGGAAAAATGTTTCTTGATGGTAGTAGCACGATTAAGATAAGTGCTTTCTTTTACCTGTGTTTTATACCATGGCAGGTAGGTTTCTTCTATAAATTGCTGAAAAGAAACGCAATCTTTTTTTGGTGTTAATTCTTCGGTAGACGCTAACACCAGTTTTGAATATTCTTCCTTTGCTTCTTTTTTCGTTCTGAATCCACTTCGGTATTTCTGTATCTGTTTTCCGGTAATGGGATTGTAGCCTAAATTAGCTCTGAAATAATAAGTTCCGTTATCTGCTTTCTTAATAGGGTCTTTTGCCATGATTTCACTCCTTACATGATATGCAAGAAGTACAATCAATCGTTTGTGTCTGATAATGTAATCCCTAATAATTCTTCCACGGCTTCTTTGGGTACTCTGTCCAATTTACGGGATTGGTAATAAGTATGCCCTTTTTCAATCATAAGTTTTTTTGCTTTTCTTATGATGTCTGCCGAGAAAGAAGTTCCATAACCTAGTGCTATGAGGTCTTTTTTTGTTACGGTAATCATAATCCTCCTTTCCATAGACCAGATAAGGAAATCTCAATATCTTGTCTATCAGTATATCAAATGATGAGTAAAAAAGCTCTATTAAGATGATTTTTTCTTGCAAAATCGTTGTTAGATAGTTTTACAAGCAATCAGACGGCTTCGGCAAGCTCCGCTGGTATCTCAACCATTCCC
>OGJJ01002425.1_pt1 | contig 12005 bp, 10 predicted proteins | sample 1572081 | NCBI WGS metagenome assembly OGJJ01 (sample SAMEA2582122, study PRJEB24529) | metagenome | biome: Human gut stool | place: China | collected 2011
TCCCCGCACGCTTTAATGCTTTCTCATTGAGACGAAATCCCAGCGGCTCGATCAGATGCAGTCTGGTATTCGTAGCAACACAGGTTCTTCCGATATTTCCTGTATTTGCCGGGATCTCCGGCTCATGTAACACGATATTTAACATGATGCTTTATCCTCATTTCTCAGTTTTTCAATAAAGCGCTCCAGTCTTCCCAGCGCCACCTTCAGATCTTCCAGAGAATATGCATAGGAAATACGCAAGAATCCCTCTCCACACTCTCCAAATGCAGTTCCCGGCACCACCGCAACTTTTTCTTCCATCAAAAAGCGGGTTGCAAATTCTTCCGAAGTCATGCCGAATTCACTGATATTCGGGAACACGTAAAAAGCTCCGAACGGCTCAAAACACTCCAGTCCCATTCTTTTGAATTCATGCATCAGGAAACGCCTTCTCTGATTGTAGGATTTTCTCATTTCCTCTACTTCATCTCCGCAGTGGCGCAGTCCCTCGATCGCTGCATACTGACTGTTTGTCGGCGCACACATAATGGCATACTGATGCAGCTTTACCATCTGCTCAATGATCAGCTTTGGTCCGCAGCAATATCCCAGACGCCATCCTGTCATGGCAAAGCCTTTGGAAAATCCGTTGATCACGATCGTTCTCTCCCTCATCCCCGGCAGAGCTGCAATTGAAACGTGATCTCCCTGATAACTTAATTCCGAATAGATCTCATCGGAGAGCACGTACAGGTCATGCTCTTTGATAAACTCTGCCACCGGCTCCAGATCTGCTTTTGTCATGATCGATCCGGTTGGATTGTTCGGAAACGGCATCACCAGGACTTTTGTCTTCGGCGTCACTGCTTTTTTCAGATCCTCCACTGTCAGCTTAAATTCATTTTCGTACTGAAGCGGAATGATCACCGGCACGCCATCTGCCATGATCGTACATGGAAGATACGATACATAACTCGGCTGCGGAATCAGAACCTCATCTCCCGGATCCAGCATACAGCGAAGTGCCACATCAATGGCCTCACTTCCGCCGACTGTCACCATGGTCTCTTGCATCGGATCATAAGATACTCCGATTTTCCGCTCCAGATAGCTGCAGATCTCTTCTCTTAGTTCTTTGAGTCCTGCATTGGATGTATAAAATGTACGTCCCTTTTCCAGAGAGAAAATGCCTTCCTCACGAATTCTCCACGGCGTATCAAAATCCGGTTCTCCAACACCCAGAGAAATCGCATCCTTCATCTCATTTGCCACGTCAAAAAATTTACGGATGCCGGACGGCTGGATCTCTACGATCTTTTTTGATAATGGATTTCTCATTACGGTGTCACCAGCATCCTTTCTGACTCACTTTTTGAAGAAAGGATCGTTCCGTGGTCTTTATATTTCTTCAAAATAAAATGAGTCGCTGTACTGATCACTGAATCCAGAGTAGAAAGTTTTTCTGAAACAAACTGCGACACTTCTTTTAAAGTCTTTCCTTCCAGAGAAACCAGAAGATCATAGCCGCCGGAGATCAGATACACTGCATGTACCTCCGGATAGTTGCAGATGCGCTCTGCAATCTTGTCAAATCCCTGACTTCTCTGCGGTGTCATACGCACTTCGATCAATGCTGTCACAAGCTCCACACCTGCTTTGTCCCAGTCGATCAGCGTGTGATATCCACAGATTACTTTGTCTTTCTCCATCTCTGCAATCTCATTGGCAACTGTCACCTCATCTGTTCCAAGCAGTACTGCCAGTTCTCCAAGATTGGCTCTGCTGTTTTTCTCTATATAGTATAAAATTTCTTTTCGGATCAATTCTCGCTTTTCCATCGTTTTTATTCTCCTTATTCTGATCTTACCTCTTTTTGTGCCTGCTCTTCCCACCAGCGCATCAATTCATCCGGAGCAGGTCTGTCCAGATAACGCACTTCGTCTCCGCTTGTGATTACTTTTGCATGATCTGCCGTTGTAACCCCAAGCACACTGGCTCGTGCCCCACTCTCTTCCAGACACCGCACAAGAGCATTGCCGTCTCTGGTAACCATCAGAACCGTTCCTGCGGAAGTCATCTGATACGGATTCAGGTGATAATATTCACAGACTTCCACACATTCCTGCCGAATTGAAATCCGGGACATTTCAATCTGCATTCCCACATTTGCCGCCTCTGTCAGTTCCCAGAGAGACGCCAGGATTCCACCGCTTCCAATCTGCTGCATTGCAGTCACCAGTGGTTCCCCTTTTGGTGTATTTTCCTGCTTCACACTGCGAAGCGCATGGAAAACCTCCAGTTCTGATTCTATCCCCTGGATCTGACGCATAAATGCCGGAACAAACCGCTTTGAAAGCTCTTCTCTCTTCTCATCGAAAATACGCAGTACGCCTTCTGCTGCGATCGAACCACAAAGTACGATTTCCTGATTCGGCTCCGCCTGAGCAAGCGTACGCAGCTGTCCTTTTTCCACACTTCCTGCCGCAGTCACCGATACCACGGACTGGCTCACTGCAGGACTGGTCTCTGCCTTTGCACATGTTATTGCAATCCCCCAGGATGCACACCGCTCTTCCATACAGCGGAACATCTCTTTTAACCGCGACTCATAAGCATATGTTGGCAGAATCACCTGTACCGAAACACCAATTGCCGAAGCCCCCCTTGTCTCCAGATCCAACACGGCACGCATGATCGCATATACCCCGATATTTTTGGAATTTCCAGAAACTACAGCCGAAGCAAAGACCACATCTTCTGTGTCCCTGATCTGTACCGCAGTACACATCTCTTCCACCGAAAGGTCTGTCAGAATCTCTTTTCTTTTTGTATGCAGTTGTTTCAGTACAGAACGTTTTAAAACTGTCTGTGATACATTTCCAACTTTCATCGTTTCCGTCTCCCTTAACCCTCTATGTTCCTGTTCGCAACAGCCACTTTTCTATACCAGATATGGCAGGATCATCGTCGCGATCATCGCAACGACCAGTACCAGCGCTCCGATCGCAATCACTCTTTTGACTCTTTTATCATTAAAATCCACTGTTTTCACCTCTTTAAATTCTCATACCCAATGGGTATTTTAGGTTACATTTTAAACTCTTTGCAGTATTTTTGCAAGAAGCACTGCTCACATTTTGGACTTCTTGCTGTACAAATCGACCGTCCGAAAGTAATGATCTGAATATTATATAAGATCCAGTGATCTTTTGGCAGTTCTTTCATCAGATCCGTTTCAATCTTTTCCGGATCTTCGTTTTTTGTCAGGCCAAGGCGTCTGGATATCCGTTTTACATGTGTATCTACCACCACACTCGGATCATGATAGATGTTTCCCCGGATCACATTGGCAGTCTTTCTCCCAACACCCGCAAGAGAGGTCAGATCTTCCAGACTCCTCGGCACCTCGCCTCCAAATTTATACAGTAGATCTTTCGTACAGGCAATGATATTTTTCGCCTTATTGTGGTAGAATCCAGTCGGCTTGATATCCTGTTCCAGCTCTTTTAAATCCGCATTGGCAAACTTCTCCAGTGTATCATATTTCTGAAACAGATCTGCCGTCACAATATTTACTCTTGCATCCGTACACTGTGCACTCAGCATGGTTGCGATCAGAAGCTGCCACGGTGTCTCATAATTCAGATAACAGACGTACTCCCGTCCATACTGCTCATCCAGAATCGCTAAAATTTCTTTTGTCCGTTTTTTCATACATGATCAGACGAAGTCTGCCCGCCGCAGGCATGTGTTGGATGCCCGGATGGGTATGCCTCGTCTCCTCCTTCTACCCAAAATACGCTTGCCTGATTCGTCAGAACATTCCGGTTCCGGTAATCAAACACGTAGAGATTTCCATTGATCTGCTCCAGATGCGTCATTTTCCGAAGCTGTCTCTTATCATATCCTTCATAGCCCTTCAAATACCGGCGCTCTTCTGCCTCTTTTTCATAAAATGCAGAAGCTTTTTGCTTATCAACGCTGACTTCACCTGCAAACTCCGGTCTTTTTTTCACATTTTCCCGTAAATAGAGATCCAGTATCAACATCTGCCGATAGTTTTCCACATTCTTTTCTACACATGCTTTGATAAATGCAAATAATACTTCATATCTTGTAATTCGGGAGTGATTTATCATATGCAGTCCGTTTTCTTCATAATAACGGCTCAGACTTTCATACAAAGCAAACGTATCTGTAAACTCTTCCTCTAATAATCGCAGTGTATTGACAAACTGTCCGCTGTTGTAATAGACCTCCACCATCTCTTCCACACCTTTGAGACGGATCACGTCATCATAGGAGAGCCACTTTGTAGAAAGCACTTCAAACGGCGGCCGATCCTGATATAAAAGCTGATAATCTTCCGTCTTTTCATGCATATAGGAACCTTTTAACACCTTCAGGAATCCAAGCTGGAGCTGCTCCGGATGCAATGCATAGACATCACGGAAGGACTGTGCAAAACGCTCATAATCTTCATACGGCAACCCGGCGATCAGGTCGAGATGCTGATGTACGTTTCCTTTTTCCTGCACTCTTTTTACAATCCGCTTTACTTCTTCAAAGTTCATCTTTCTGCGGATTTCCGTGATCGTCTCCGGATTGGTGGACTGGATTCCGATCTCCAGCTGGATCAGCCCCGGACGCATGGACGCGATCAGCTCCATCTCCTCTTCATTTAACAGATCTGCTGCCACCTCAAAATGGAAATTCGTCTTTCCTCTGTCATGCTCTTTTAAGTATGTCCAGATTGCCATGGAATGACTGTGCTTACAATTGAAGGTGCGGTCTACAAACTTCACTTGCGGCACTTCGTGATCAATGAAAAACTGAAGCTCCTTTTTGACCAGTTCCAGATTCCGAAAACGGAGACATTTATCAATCGAGGAGAGACAATAGCTGCAGGAAAACGGACATCCGCGACTGGATTCATAATAAATGATCTTATTCTGAAAATCCTCAATGTGATCATACACAAACGGCACTTTACTCAGATCCATGACCGGGCGCGGCGGGTTCTGCCGGCAGGTTCCATTCTCCCGGTATACGATACCCTTGATCGTATCCAGACTTTCCCTCTCCTGATTCCAATATTCCATCAGTTCCAGAAAGGTCTCTTCTCCTTCCCCACACATGACACCTGTCACCTGTGGATATTGCTCCATCACAGAAACTGCATTGTAAGACACTTCCGGCCCGCCAAGCCAGATCTGCATCTTTGGCAGCACTTTGTGAATCTCTGTGATCAGCTGCTCCACATATAAAATATTCCATAAATAGCAGGACAGACATAGAATATCCGGTTTTTTCCTGTAAATATCAGACAAAATATCATCCATCGTCTGGTTGATCGTATATTCTGCAATCTCTGTCTGCTGTGCATATTTTCCCGCATAGGCGCGCAGACTGTACACCGCCAGATTGGAATGTATATACTTTGCATTGATCGCTGTCAGTAAAACTTTCATAAAAACCTCCATATCCGTTGACATTTGAATCAAAACCATGTAAAATTAAAAACCGTGCAGCCGGGGTGTTAGCGGTACCTTGTACCTGCAATCCGCTATAGCAGGGGTGATATTACGCAGAGGGTGCAGCATTGCATAGCTGCCCTCGGAAAGTGGCGTTGAGATTTGGGTCCTACGCGACGGGAATCTGTGAACCGTGTCAGGTCGGGAACGAAGCAGCACTAAGCAGAACCTCTCGGGTGCCGTAGGGGTGCCTGGGTTGAGTTAACTACCGAGGTAACGTATGGGGTGATGCATTCGAAGCGTAATGCACGTAAAGTAAGAAATTCAAGACACTGGAAGGCATGTCCTCACAGTGTCTTTTATTTTTATCTATATTTAACTGATTGTTCTATACAATCTTATCTAATCCTCTTTTTTCAAACTTCTTTCATATTTTATTTTCTTCTGCTTTTCCCTGAGTTCTTTAAAAAACTGCTTCATCATCGCACTACATTCTTCGCCCAGTACACCTGTCGTAAGCTCAACCTGATGATTAAATTCCTGCATATCAAGCAGATTTAAAATAGAGCCTGCACACCCGGCCTTTGGATTCATACATCCGACAACAACACGCTTTGTCCGTGCCTGTACAATCGCACCCGCACACATCTGGCAAGGTTCCAAGGTGACATATAATGTGCACTCTTCCAATCTCCAGTCATTTATTTTTTTACTCGCTTTTTTTATCGCAGCAATCTCCGCATGTGCCAATGGATTTTTATCGGTTGTTCTTCGATTATAACCTCGTCCAATAATCTTTCCTTCATGCACAATCACACATCCTATCGGAACCTCTTCCAGCGCATAAGCCTTCTTTGCCTGCCGAATTGCCTCTCTCATATATTTTTCATCCAACTTTTGGTTCATCTCATCCATGAATATTTCTAATCCTTTCATGTATTTTCAGTTCTTTTCTTATTATTACAAGAATACATTATCTTAGAGGTTTTGAACAGCATTTCCTCAATTCTTATTTTATTAATCTATTGGAGGTACTCTATGAATCCAGGTATTTATTATCTTTATGAATATAAAAATAATCACCGTATGCGCAACACCGGATTTTTAAAACTTACAAAAAAGCCTGATTGCTGGCTTCTGCAGATTCAAGCCAGAAATATTCCTGTCACGAATCAGCACCTTGTCCCACTCTGCGCTATTTTAACTGAACAAGAACATAGCATTTCAAAAAAAATAAGTGAGCTTCCATGCAATTCTCATATCATTTCTGCTCAACTTACACTACCGGATTCTGCCATCAATTCAATTGCATCCATGGAGAATCTGCATGGTTTTTTAATTTTACTGCCCGATGAATGTTTTCTTACAGCTACAGAATCACATTTCCATCTGGATATCAACGAAATTTTTTCGACAACTGTACAATCCGAAACTTCTGAGCAAGTTCCTGCGTCCGCTCCTGATCTTTCAGCTTCTGAATACAACGATAATGATAATTTATTCGAAGCCAGTGATACAACAAACTTATTATCTCCTTCTAAAACCATACAGAAAATCCATCGTTCAGATTTGAAAATTCTTCCTAAAAAATGTTGGAATCTTGCAAACAACAGTTTTCTTCTGCATGGATATCATAATTATCATCATCTTCTCCTTATTGAAGAAAATGGTCATTATCAACTCGGAGTGCCCGGAGTATATGATATTCAGGAAGCCCGAGCCGCAGAAATTTTTGGTTTTCCGAAATTCATAGATTCCTACAATGATCAATTAGAACTTTCTTCTGACGAATGTAATACCCAGGAAACCTTTGGATATTGGTGTCATTACATTTATTAGAAAATATTTTTCTAAAATTTCTTTGCACTATAAAAGGGGAGCATATCAGTCTATTGTAGCTCCCCTTTTACCTTAGTCTAAATAAATTGGTGGTTCATAATCTTTGCCAAGCTCTGATTTCATCCGCTCCTGGTATCCAAGATATGCCCATTCTGTCATATCGTCCCAACGATGCTTTGCACGATCGTATACCTGCACATATCCAATCTTATTCGGATGCATTCTCACACTATTAGATAAATATTCGTGTCCTGTATACGGATTCAACTCTCCTATTGTCAAATCTTCTTCGATTTCGTTGCCTTCTCCCATTCCGAAGTAAGTCTCGCTCTCTCATATGCACTCTGCACAATCTGCGGCTCCCAAACGGTTGTCTTACGAGCATCATAATTCTCTGTTTCGTCCTGCGGTATCTCCTCCGCATCCTCCAGAGTCAATTCCTCTAATTCATCCCAAGGTTCTTCATCTTCAGGCAAAATCTCTTCTTCCGAATCATCATCTACTTCTTCAACTTCTGCTTCCTCTGTTTCTAATTCTTCCGATTGCACTGTTTCTAATTCCTGCTCTTCTGATTTCACTTCTTCAGCTGTCGTTTCTTCTGCATCTTTATTTTTCAGCCCTGCATTGTTTGCATATTGAACCGCAAGTTCCTCTGATGCGGTTTCCTCTATTTCCAACTCCTCTGGAAATATACTCAACTTAAATGGACATCCCAAAATAGCTGCAATCAATCTCATGTCTTGTTCCTGAAAGTTATCTCTGCTCAAACGCTGGGTCAGATTCTGACGTGACATTGCTTTCCCAGTTCGTTCCTCGATCATCTCAGCCAGTTGTTTAATCGTCATGTTTTTTCTGCTTAACATAATTTTAACTTGTTCGCCAAACGTTAAATCTCCCATAAGAAACCCTCCTTACATCTACCCCTTATTCTAACAAAAGCACATTCCATCGTCAATGCAGAACCCCTCCCTAAAAAATTTCTTTCCCACTATATCAAAAAAGGAACCGGATTACTCACTGTCATTTACAAGTAATTCCTGTTCCTTTTTAGAAAGAAGATAGATTTTTCTGCTGCATCTGGTTCAACAATTGTCTCTACTTTTACTTTCGGTAAAAGATTCACACTATATTCTGCACCTCGATAAATCTTTTTAAAACAAAAGAGGCGCTTTTCCGTAATGGAAAAACACCTTTGTTTTTGTGACTATTTATAGATTTCATCTGATTTTCCAGATTATTTTCCGTCTTTTTGCTGTTCCAAATATTCTTCAAGCGTAATGCCCTGTCCCATAATTTCTTTTGCCGCTGTTTTACCGACATAACGGAAATGCCATGGCTCATATCCAACCCCTGTAATATCTGACTTTTCAGCAGGGTAACGCAAAATATAACCATAATTTGCACAGTTTGCTTTCAGCCACTTTGCTTCGTCAGTATTTTCTTCTTCGTCATCTGCACCTAGGTAATCTGATGATGTAATATCCATTGCCAATCCGGTAGCATGCTCACTTGTTCCCGGAAGTGCTACAGACTGTTTTGTTTTATCATAAGCATCCATTGGTGCTTCACCTTGATAAATCCAATTCAACATTTCGTTGTTAAAAGACTCTTTTAATGTCTCATTATCACAATATGCCGATACAATATTCAAACTCATTCCTGCATCCGCAGCATCCTGGAACATCTTCTTTGTATCATCCGCAATACGACTGTCTACAGAATAATCATCTGTTATTTTTGTCAGACTCGGTGCATAAGATGTATCCAGCGGGCTCTCGCTATTAATCAGGACAAGACTCCAGTCATCATCTTTAGAAGCCAGTTTTTCAGCATTTTCCTTTGCAATCGCCTCTGATGACGGCTGCACCTTAGCCTTTTCAGCTTCTGCCTGCAACTGTTCATTTTCTTTTTTCAGCTTATTCTCTGTAGTTTTACATTCTTCTCTTACTTCTTTGATTCTTGCTCTTCCACTCAATCCCATAAGAAGCATTCCTATCAATGCTCCAAAGATGATTCCGATACAAAGTATTTTAATCAGACGATACTTCATCTTTTTTTTCTTCATCTGTCTATATCTCCCTCTTACTTTTTTACATCTACTGCATATATCTCACTTCAAATGTCTCAATCGTAATTGCTTTGTTAAATAAATTCCCCTGAACATAATCACATCCCAATTCTTGCATTACATTCAATTGATCTTGTGTTTCTACCCCACAGGCATAAACAGACGCCCCAAGTCGACGACAAATATCAATCACTGCTTTTGCCACAATTCTGCTTCGGCTGTTTCCTACAATATTAGAGGTAATTCCTTTATCTAGTTTCAAGCCATCAAACTCCATAATAGACAAAATAGAAAAACTTGAATCTTTTGCCCCAAAATCATCCAAAAGAACCCTCACATTCGCTTTTCGGATTTTATTACTTGTCTCAGCAAGCATCTCTGGGTTCATCTCCTGATTTGTCTCCGACACTTCCACTTGCAAATACTCACTTGACACATGATATTTTTCAATCATCTGCAGAATCTTATCTCCAACACTCTCATATCGTAAAGTTGCTCCTGAGAAATTAACTGAAATCGGTAACATCATCCGGCCTTCGTTCTCCCATCTGCGAAGCGTCTTACACACTTCTTCAAATACATACAAATCCAGATAATGCGAAAGCTTTGTTTCCTCCAAAAGTGTCAGATAACGCCCCGGATCCACAATCCCCAAGTCTTTATGATGATACCTCACAACTGCTTCAGCTCCGACAACATCTTCTGATTCCGCTTCCAGCACTGGTTTCAGACATACAATAAAATTCCCCTGCTCAATATCATCTAATAAATCCTGTTTAATAATCGGTTCATGATGACCTTTTTTCAGATTCTTATAATATTTACGTTTTTCTTTACGCATCATATTCCCTGCATCCATAACAAGATTATCTATATTGATATCCAGTTTTTCCCAGGCATATCCCATCGTAACCAGTCCAAGACTGATATTGTCTAATTTCTCGCCACTGCTGTGAATACGATTCATAAATTCTTCATATGAAATATTCTCCGCAAGGATCAGGTATTCATCTCCTGTCATACGAAAAACCATAAAACCTTTAAAGAACTCTTCCAGTACTTCTCCTACTCGGATAACAACCTCGTCTCCATATTCCCTTCCAAATTCTTTGTTAAAATTCTTCAGACCATTTACATCGACAGAAACCGCACCCAACGATTTTAACGCTTCTTGATTCACCTCTGAAAGATATCCCACAAAACTATTCCTGTTCAGCAAGCCTGTCAAATCATCATGGTAACTTAGATATTCCTGCTGTCTTTGTAATTTCTGTAAAACTGTTGTCTGTGAAATATACGGGAGTAGCGAACGCAATAAAGAAAGATCGCACCCTCCTCTGTGAACATTCACAACTGCCAGTATTGCCTTCTGATTTTCCCCCATCGGATAAAATACACTGTAGCTGTCTTCTGTGGTGTCTGTAACTTCCTCCCTCAACCATTTTGGAAACTGGTCCGGGGATAACATCTTGATTCGGTCTCTCTGCCACGGAATATTCTCCGCACACCACTCGTAGACCATTGTAATTTCTTCATCATCCCGTTCAACGTAGTATGCATATTCTGAATCATAGTAATCACGCACTGTTCTCAAAGCATCATTCATCAGCTCTACCATCGAACGTAATTTATCTTTTTCACTCATTGTAATTCTCCCTAATATCAATTCAGCTAAAGTATATTTTAGTATAATAGCGTGAAAAAAGCAACACTACGCATCATAAACGGAGCGTTTTTAATATATTAGGAAGGAACTTTCCTAATATATTAAAAAAAGATATTGCTTCATCACATTTTCAGTGATAAAACAATATCTTCTATATTACTTATATTAAATATTGAAATCTTTTTCTGTCAACAGAATTCGATCTGCTTCATCTGTGCCTTTTCCAAATACACGTTTTACAAGTTTTCTTGCAGATGCCTTCTTTGAATGCTCCATTGCCTCATCCATAATTTCTTTCACTTCAGCAACTGTTACAAAATGGTCTTCTCTTTGTAATGCATCAATACGACTATATAAAGCAAGCAGCCCCATCTCATCAATACGGTAACCATTTTCCTGTGCATAAGTCTGGCCAAATGTTACCAACTCATCATTAATAAAAATCGGCACTTCCAGGCGGCTTGTAAATTTCTTTCGGAACTCACGGTTAGAAGATAACAATCTGTCCAGTGGTTTTCTCTGATCTTCTAATACAATAAGAAGTTCTCCTGTATCCTGTTCCATAACTTTATTTAATTTTGCAACTGTCCTTTCATTAAGCTTCCCTGCTTTTTCAATAATGAGGGCCCCGCCATATAACTTACGGAAAATCTCTCCTATTTTCTTCTTATTCAACGATTCTCCGGTTACAATAGCAACCTTACCCTGATGAATATTTCTCTGTCTCTGAATTGCCTTTACAACATCTACTGCCAGAACAGTTTTACCATTTCCCTTGTTACCAATGATCAACAGGTTTCCTGTTCTTGATGTTCCGCGTCTATTTGTGCAATTTTTATCCTGTTCCAAAACATCTACTAACTGCTCACTCATTCCTCGAACAGGAACAAAGTAAGAGAATAATCTCTTCTGATCTGCTGTTAATTCTGTTTTTTTCTTTCCTGCCTCTGAGAGTAACTCATGTCTGTTATGAACA
>OGJJ01002433.1_pt1 | contig 11974 bp, 9 predicted proteins | sample 1572081 | NCBI WGS metagenome assembly OGJJ01 (sample SAMEA2582122, study PRJEB24529) | metagenome | biome: Human gut stool | place: China | collected 2011
TTAGATTATGAATATTTAGTTGAGGATACGCCGGGACACTATGCTGATGCTTCCTGTGCTCAGTACGGAGTATATGATTACGATTCGGGAGAACAACTGCCGGAAGGGTATCACGTTTTGAAAAGATATCTGAAAGGAGTGTTCCTGTTTGCCTTGAAAAATGGACCTTATAATGGGATATCCGGTACTTATGATGGACGTCACAGTATGGCATCCAATGATGAATTTAGAAACTATACAGAGTATTTGATGAAAATGTATCTGGTAATAAATGAGAGAATAGCACATGATGAAAGATATGCAGATTTGTCAAAGGAAGAATTAGATAACAGAATATTAAGCAGTTCATTGTTTAATAAAAATCCTTTTGAGGTGTCTGATTATGATGAGGAGGAAGTGAGTGATGCGGAGATTGTTAAAAAATCGGATGTAGAGGAAAAGCTGATTGTTAAAAAACATGCATATATAAAAGAAAATTATGAAAAGTGGAATTTTTTAGAGGATTTTTCAGCGTCTGACGATTATAAGACAGAACCTATAGATTTCTATTTCGAATTTAAAAAGTCATCTACTTGCAGCTTGGCTGAATTGGTAAAAAAGGAACATAGATATATATGCAATGATGGGTATATTAAAGAGCACTCAATTGATGATTTAAGCGAGTGCATTGTAGTGCACAACCGTAAGCAGGCTTTGAAAATATTTGCAAATATCAATAGAATATTTGATGATTATTTGAGCAAGGCTGGGCTTGAAGGAATTGAGTATTATCGGCAGTATTTTGAAATTAGTGTAAGAAGAGATGGAATGCCACAAGTATTTTTGCCATATAGTTGGACAAGTAAAGAGTATCTGATGAAGGAAGAAGCCCTTCTTTAGTTATCTGATTTACAGAAATTTATTAACCAAGTAGTCTTGATTGACTACACCATAATTATAATAGGATATAGAAAATGAAATTTAATTTTAACAAAAAAATGGTTAGCACAATAGTAATATTGATTTTTGGCGTAGCAATTACAGTTGCAGCACTGTCTGCAAAGAATATAGCGCTTGAAAATAAAACAAGCTCAGAAATAGCCACAGAGGCAGTATCAGCTACAGAGATGATATTGGATACAGAAAATACAGAGACTAGTAATGTGGATAAGAATTCTGACGAAAGTTCAACAACTACAAAAGAAACGGGCAAAAGCTTGAAAGATACAAAGAGCTCATCAGAAAACACCGATAATAATGATTCCAGGGATTCATATGAGACTGATATAATGAAAAATGATGAATCAGAAAACACTTCAGACGATGTAAATAAAACAGATGATAAGATTGATAAAAAATCTGAAATAAACAATTCAGGAATGAATAATAATAATGAACCGAAATCTGATAACGGAGCGATAGAGCTTCCAATTATACCGATTGACTAATGTGACGTCAGTTGTGGTTTTACCTACATTTGAAGAAGAAACGTAAGAGGAGTTAATACAATGGAGGAAGTCGAATGAAGATAAAAAAGTTTTTATCATTGGTGTTAAGTGTGGCTATGATATTAGGTGTGGCTGTTCCGGTGGCAGCAGAACCGGTGTCAGTAGGACAAGGCGTTGAAGCAGAACAACAGCCAATTGTAGAAAATAGCATTACAAGTGGATATATTCTGAGTGATTTGGATTATAATACACCGGTGTATGAACCGGATGAGGCGGTGCCGTATTCTGATGATTGGGGATATTCTGCAGATGAAACTATAGAGAGCAGGTATCCGGCAAATGGAGTCAGCGATATCAAGGCGAAATATCCGCCTGTTCGTAATCAAAATCCTCTTGGCACATGCTGGACATTTTCGTCAATAGGTCTTGCAGAGTTTGATCTGATTAATGATGGTGAGTTGGATAAAAATATAGATCTTAGTGAACTGCATCTGGCATATTATGCATATAATTCGCTGTTAGATCCGCTTGGTGGAACAGTGGGGGACTATGCAAAGTACTATATGAATAATACAAGTGTTCAGTATGGTTATCTCAATCGTGGTGGCAACTATTTGATGGCGACACGCAGAATGGGACAGTGGTGTGGTCCGGTAAGCGAGAGTGATGTACCATATAGTAAGGTGGCAAGCAACGGATATACAGCAAGCACTATTGATACTTTTCTTAATACAGGTTTATCTGATGAATATGCATATTCAAAGGATAAGGCACATCTGGAAAATACATACATGATTAATATCAAGGAAAATGCATCAGATGTGAAAAAAGCCATAAAAAAATATGGTGCAGTGGGAATTATGTATAGTCATAATGATACCGGATATCATTACATAAATAACAGTTATAATGATAAAACAAATAACAGAGCAGGTCATGCGGTAATGGTTGTTGGATGGGATGATAACTATTCTAAAGATAATTTCAGAGATGGTGTTAAACCTGAAAAAGATGGTGCATGGCTTATTCGTAATAGTTGGGGAGACGGAACCGGTTCATATTATGATCAGAGTTATTTCTGGATGTCATATGAAACGTTTTCTTTATCCGATACGGCTTGGGTGTTTGATTTTTCTGCTAATGATGGATATGATAACAATTATCAGGTTGATGGAGGATTAAAGGTAGCCCATCAAAGCGGTTACAGGAAATTGGCCAATGTTTTTACTACTCAGACAAAACAGGGAGTATCTTCGGAGGACTTAAAAGCAGTTTCCCTGTCTATTACATCTAAAACAAATGTGAATTATACAATAGAGATTTATACAGATTTAAAAGATAAGACAAAGCCAACTAGCGGAACAAAGCAGGAGACTGCTACTACTACAGGGCAGACAACCTATGCCGGAGTATACACAATTCCACTTAAAGCAGCGGTTAATCTGAAGCCTGGGACAAGCTATTCGGTTGTAGTGACTACTGATATACCTGCCATTGACCTTGAGGCAGCGATGGTCGGTGATGTAAATTATAATAATGAAATGGTGTGGGAGAATCATGCGTCAAGTGATAATACGGCAAGCTATTATTTCTATGGTACAGGGTTGGCATATTCCCACAGTTGGAATTATAAGAATGTGTATGGTAATTTCTGTATTAAAGCATTTACTGCCAATAATGTAGAAAAAGATTCTGAGAAGCTTGTTGGCAGAAGCCTTACTTTAAAAGATAATATTGATATGAACTACTATATGGAGCTTCCTGAAAGTATCAAATCAAACAGCAACGCATATATGGAGTTTACGGTGAATAATAGCCAGCCATACAAGGTCAGCGTAAACGATGCAATCCCTGTTGAGAAAAACGGAAAGGTTATATATAAGTTTGCATGTCCACTAAATGCTGCACAGATGTCAGATACGGTTAAAGCCAAAATGGTGGTGGATGGTAATAGTGGAAATGAATACACTTACAGTGTAAAAGAATATGCCACCGAGCTCCTGTCAAAATCAAATGAGTATCCGGCGGAGACCATTAAGCTTGTGAAGGCACTCTTAAACTATGGAACCGCAGCGCAGAACTTCTTTAAATATAACACTGATAAGCCGGCAAATGCTGGTTTGAGCGATACAGATAAAGCTGTAGCAGCAGCTGATTTTGCTGCATATAAGGCTGTTATTAAAACAGATAGTGCAAATAGTCAGAGTAATGGACTGACATATTACGGAAGCTCTCTGATATGTAAGTCTGAGATGACAGTAAGACATTATTTTATGGTGAACGAAGGCTGTGATATAAACAATTACAAGTTCAGCTATGTTAATGCAGATGGCAATGAAGTCAGTCTGACACCTAAAAAGGCATCAGATGGGGTGTATTGTGTAGATATAAGCGGAATAATGGCACTTAACCTGAATAGTAATTATGCATGCAAAGTCACCGGAAAGAATAAGGCCTGTATTTTCGAGCTGGACTATGGTCCGTTCAGCTATTCACAGAAGGTCATTAATAGCGGAAATTCATCTGATAAATTAAAAAATCTGGTGAACGCGCTATATTGGTATTGGTATTATGGATATAGAAATTAAAAAGACTGCATAAGTAAAACCACCGCAGAATTTAACGCTTTAACTAAGCTAAATTCCTGCGGTGGTTTCTTTTGTGCTTATCTGCTTACAATGCTAATCACGGAAGACAAGACCGCCTTTCTGACATATGTGACAAAGTAATTCACTGCTCTCTGATAAAAATATGCTGTCATTTTCTCTTAATAATGACAGTATGATGGTCTATGGCTGGACACTCAAGATTATAAATAATTGTATTTTACAGGGTAATCCGCTATACGAGATATAAGTGTAACGGATTATTTTTATGCAATTTTACCACTTCACCGCATTAAAATTTAATATTTTTTTTATAAAATGTGCAAAATATGACAAAAAGTACTGGACAAAATGTACTATATGGGGTAAAATGCATATATGCAATCAAGCAGCACATTTGAAGGTTGTGCAGAAAGTATTGGGCATATTTTACGAATTGGGGGGATTTTTCATGAGAATATATCATGCTAAGGATTATGCGGATATGAGCAGAAAGGCTGCAAATATCGTATCGGCACAGGTGATTATGAAGCCTAATTGTGTATTGGGACTGGCTACAGGCTCTACACCTATCGGTTTATATAAGCAGCTCGTTGAGTGGTTCAAGAAGGGGGATTTGGACTTCTCAGAGGTTATGACGGTGAATCTTGATGAGTACAAGGGACTAAGCCGTGAGAATGACCAGAGCTACTATTATTTTATGCATCAGAATTTGTTTGATCATGTGAATATTCCGGTTGAGAATACTCACCTGCCAAACGGCATGGAGCCGGATTCACAGAAGGAGTGTAAGCGCTATACAGAGCTGATTCAGTCTCTTGGCGGTGTTGATTTACAGCTTCTTGGTATCGGGCACAATGGTCATATCGGTTTTAATGAGCCGGGCGAGTCTTTTGACAAGCAGGTACACTGTGTGAATCTGACAGAGTCTACTATTGAGGCTAATAAGCGCTTCTTTGCATCGGCTGATGATGTTCCGAAGCAGGCTTATACAATGGGCATCAAGACCATCATGCAGGCTAAGAAGATTCTTATTGTTGCAAGTGGTGAGGATAAGGCAGAGATAGTGCACAAGGCTTTCTTTGGACCGATTACACCACAGGTGCCGGCTTCTGTATTGCAGCTGCACAATGATGTTACGCTTGTAGCGGATGAGGCTGCATTGAGTAGCCTGTAAATGTTTTTTAGTTGAGAAGGTGCATGTATATGATAATAAAAAATGCAAGGGTATTTACAGAGGATGGCAGCTTTATGCAAGGTGATGTTGTCGTTAAGGATGGTCGTTTTGACAGTGTTTTGGAGAGAACAGCTGACACGGACGCGGCTACTGACAGCGCACAGCAGGAGATTATAGATGCATCAGGTCTTATCATGATACCGGGTCTTGTGGATATTCATTTTCATGGATGCAAGGGAGCTGACATGTGTGATGGCACCAAAGAGGCACTTGATGTGATTACAGCATACGAGGCTTCTGTAGGAGTGACGAGCGTGTGTCCGGCTACTATGACCATTCAAAGGGATGAGCTTTTGAGTGTCATGAAAAATGCCGGTGATTATACTTATCATGGTGGTGCACATCTTGTAGGTATCAATATGGAGGGGCCTTTTATCAGCCCATCTAAAAAGGGAGCACAGGCGGCAGAGAATATCATGCGATGTGATTATGATTATTTCTGTGAGCTTCAGGATGCGGCTCATGGCTTGATAAAGCTTGTAGATATCGCTCCGGAGGAGCCGGGCGCGATTGATTTTATAGACAGGGTAAGAGGAAGTGTTGTGGTTTCAATAGCACACACAGCGGCGGATTATGACACCGCAGTAGAGGCTATTGAGCATGGTGCAAGCCATGCTACACATTTGTATAATGCGATGCCACCGCTTCATCACAGAAATCCGGGAGTTATCGGGGCTGTGAGAGATTCAATAAAAAGTCATGCAGAGCTCATTTGTGACGGAGTGCATATTCATCCGTCGGTTATCAGGGCGACATTTGCCATGTTTGGGGCTGAGCGCATGATTTTAATAAGTGACAGCATGAGAGCCACAGGGCTTGAGGATGGTGAGTATACACTCGGTGGACAGGCAGTGACGGTCAGAGGTTCGCTTGCCACACTCCATGATGGGACAATTGCCGGTTCGGCAACCAATCTGATGGATTGTATGCGTTTCACAGTAAGGCAGGCAGGTATTCCGCTTGAGGAGGCAATTATGTGTGCTACAGCCAATCCTGCTAAGGAGATTGGCATCTATGATGAAGCAGGCAGCATTTCTGCAGGAAAGAGAGCAGATTTTGTGCTTCTCAATGATGATTTGGATATTGTGAGTGTGTATATCGACGGAAAGGAGATATCATGTTAGGTTTTTTTAAGAATAAATCAAAGGGAAAGGTGATCTGTTCTCCGTGCAACGGTAGAGTGGTTCCTATTACAGAGGTTCCGGATCCTACATTTTCTGAGAAGATATTGGGAGACGGCGTGGCCGTGATTCCTTCTGAGGGCAGGTTTTACGCTCCGGCGGATGGTGAGGTGACAGCTGTATTTGATACGTTGCATGCTTTTACCATGACGACCACTCAGGGAGTCGAGCTGCTTTTGCACATTGGTCTGGATACAGTGGTACTAAAGGGGGCTCCTTTTACATCACATATTTCCGTTGGTGATCAGGTGAAGAAGGGCGACCTTTTGATGGAGGCTGACCTGGAGCAGATTAAGGCAGCAGATCTTAATGTCATTACTCCGGTTTTAATTGGCAACACTGCTGATTATAGTGAGATAAAGATGCTCAAAGAGGGTGATGTATCCGCCGGTGATGAGATTTTAAGTCTCGCGTAGATTTGAATATAATTATATAATAATAACGAACTTTATTGGAGTATCTCCAGTTTAGTATACATAATGTAAAGGAGGGGAAATTTATGAAATTTCTTCAAAAACTGGGTAAAGCTTTAATGCTTCCCGTAGCAGTACTTCCTATCTGTGGTATTCTCATGGGTATTGGATATTTTTTATGTCCTGCAACCATGCAGGGTGGTGACATCGAGGGAGTGCGTAATTTAATAGGTCTGTTTTTAGTTAAAGCAGGGGGCGCTTTGATTGACAACATGGCCATCCTTTTTGTAATCGGCGTTGGTGTCGGTATGTCGGAAAAGAACGACGGTACCGGCGGTATTGCAGCTTTAGCTTCATGGCTGATGATGACAACACTCCTGTCTACAGGCTTTGTTACAACAATCATGCCATCTATCGCTGACAGCGCTACAAAGACACTTGCATTCGACAAGATTGCAAACCCATTTATCGGTATATTAGCCGGTGTTATTGGTTCTTTGTGTTACAACAGATTTAAGGATACAAAGCTTCCTGACTGGCTGTCATTCTTCAGTGGCAAGCGTTGCGTAGCAATTATTGCAGGTGTTGTTTCAATCCTTGTATCTGTAGTATTACTGTTCGTATGGCCATTACTTTTCGGTGCTCTTGTAGCTATCGGTAAAGCAATCGTTGGTCTTGACGTGGTCGGCGCAGGTATCTATGCATTCCTGAACCGTCTGTTAATCCCTACAGGATTACACCACGCATTAAACAACGTATTCTGGTTCGATACTATCGGACTTGGAGACCTCTCTCATTTCTGGAATGGCGAGACATCAAAGGATGTTTCATGGAGCCTCGGAATGTACATGTCAGGTTTCTTCCCATGTATGATGTTTGGTATTCCTGGTGCAGCACTTGCCATGGTTAAGTGTGCAAAGCCTGCTAAGAAAAAGGCTGCCATCGGTATCCTTGCTTCTGCAGCTATCTGTGCATTCATCTGTGGTGTTACAGAGCCTTTCGAGTTTGCATTTATGTTCCTTGCTCCTGTTCTCTATGTGATTTATGCTTTACTTTATGGTATTTTCACAATGATTACAGTAGCTCTTGGATTTAGAGCAGGCTTCTCATTCTCAGCCGGTGCGATGGATTTATTATTCTCATCTTCACTTCCGGCTGCAGCAAAGACATGGCTCATCATTCCTCTTGGAATCGCAGCTTTTATCGTATTCTACATTGTATTCTATTTCGCTATCAAGAAATGGGATCTTAAGACCCCTGGTAGAGAGGATGATGATGTTGAGGCAGAGAAGAAGGCAGTGCTTACTAACAATGACTACACAGCAGTAGCAAAGACTATTCTTGAGGGCTGCGGTGGCAAAGACAATATTGCAAGCATTGACAACTGTATCACAAGACTCAGACTTGAGGTTAAGGATATCACTCAGGTTGATGACAAGAAGATTAAATCTGCAGGTGTTGCAGGCGTTATGAAGCCTGGTAAGAATTCTGTTCAGGTTATTATCGGAACCAAGGTTCAGTTTGTTGCGGATGAGTTTTCTAAGCTTTGCGAGTAGATTTGTTCTGCAATATAGCAGTGTTGATTCACATTAGGTGATTCATATAATTTCATAATACATGATTAAAAGCCACACCGGGTGTTATGCCTGGGGTGGCTTTTTTAGTTGGTTCGGGCCGTAAGCCTCGCCCGGCGGGGTGGGAATCCGCCTAGAAGAGAGTTACTGGTCACACTGTTAGGGGTGAACAGTAACAATGAGATGGATAGATGGAGAGAAGGAGAGTATTTGCTGTTGACATTTGATGGAAATTACCATTAAAATTATTGTTGAGAAGGTTACAGTAAAAGGAGTATGGTGTCAATGAAAAAGAAACCTAAAAGTATTAATGCGCTGATGGCATATATGAGAGATGAAAAAGGATTGAGTATTTCTGGAAGTAGTGATAAGAAAAAACTTAGATATATGGGTTATTTCCATGGATATAAAGGATATCGTTTTCATAATAATCCAGCGAATACATATGCATTCAATTCCTTTGATGAGGTGCAGGCAATCTATGACTTTGATATGGCGATTAAGACAATGTTTTATCCGGAGATAATGTTTTTGGAAACTGCATTTAAAAACTATGTTTTGGAAGTTATTTTGGAAGATGCTGAAAGTAAAAGATTTGCGAATATATATGCGAAATTGTTAACGGATTACAAAGCCTATCCGATAGGTAGTAATGATTATAAAAAAGCAATTAATAAAAGAATGAATCTTAGAAATAAAGTATATAGTCTTATTTCCCGAGATTATGGTAAGAGGTTTATAGTGAATCATTATTATGACAAGGATCAGCCGCTTCCTATATGGGCAATTTTTGAATTAATTAGTCTTGGTGAATTTGGTACATTTGTAGGTTGTCTTGACCAAAATACCAGGAAAAAAATTTCTAAGAGCGTAGGCATAAAGGTTGCTTATGACCGAGATGGTAAATTGTTACCATTGATCGTATATGCCTTAAAGGATTTAAGAAATGCTGTAGCACACAATAATACGATTTTTGATGCTAGATTTAAAACGGGTAAGGTAAGCTTGAGAATTGCTAAGTGTATAAGTGCAGAGACAGGAATTAATAATATTACATTTGAGTCTATTGTTGATTATGTGATTCTTATAAGCTTTATGATGAAACTATTAGAGTGTCAAAAGAAGAAAATTATGGCATTTATTCGTTTGTTTGAAAAGGACTGTGAAGAACTTAGGGGAAAAGTTTCTACGTCCATTTTCAACACAGTTGTGTATACAGATACCAGAACGAAGTTGAATTTATTGAAAAAGTATTTGTAGAGAATTCAAAAATATTTGTGGAAAATTCAAAAGTGCTATTGCATAAAAGTTTTCATTATGGCATAATATATTACAGAATTGCGGCGGACGTCTGCGGACTATGCCTAAGGGAGTTGGATGCGTCCGACTTCCTTTTTTATTTTATAGAAAATATACATATAGGTTTTGATTGTGTGTATATTTACTAAAAAAGAAGTTCGAGAGTTGTTAGTATCATCTAGCAATCTTAAATGATAGTTTAATAAGCTGGTATTTATAAGGATTCGAGCATTTGCTCGAATCCTTTTTTTAGTTTACGTGACATAGGTGCGTACTACCGGGGAAACTCACTAACATACCAAAATAGTGGGAAATATATAGCTTTACAGCAAGGGTTGAAAAACAAACAAACGTTTGCTATAATAAATGAAGCGAGGAAATAAAAGTATATTAGGTTTAGTAATTTAAGTATTCATTTAATTTATTGTGATTAGGGAAAATCCAATATCAATCGATTGATAGAAAGAGTGATTTTATATGAACATATGGCTAAAGTTAAGGAAAACAGCTGCAATTACACTATGTGAGTTACTTGCAATTGCTACAATTTTTACAGGCTGTGCCTCCGCTGATTTATCCGGCACTGAAGGTGCCGGGCATGCCGTAGGAGCTGTTGTAGCAGATGAGGATTCTTCCGGTGCTTTAGGCAGCAAGGATAAAGTGGATGGGCCGCAGGAGAATCTTGTAAACAACAATTCCTACGTTTCCCTTGATGCTATTCCGGCATATGATGGCAAGGCATATGTGGCTGTCAACAATAATGAGCCTTTTTTTACGGACAGCGATATGACTACCACTGCTTTTGAAAATTACAGTGATTTGGATTCACTTGGCAGATGCGGTGTGGCTTATGCCAATATATGCAAGGATATCATGCCGACTGAGGAGCGTGGCAAGATAGGCATGATAAAGCCATCAGGCTGGCATACGGTGAAGTATGATGTGATAAAGGACAGGTATTTATATAATCGCTGTCATCTTATTGGCTATCAGCTTGCCGGGGAGAATGCCAATCCGAAGAATCTTATTACCGGCACGAGATACCTGAATGTAGAGGGGATGCTGCCGTTTGAGAATCTGGTAGCGGATTATGTAAACAATACAGGAAATCATGTACTCTACAGAGTGACTCCGATGTTCTCGGGCAGCAATCTAGTTGCAAATGGCGTTCTCATAGAGGCAAAGTCGGTTGAGGATAACGGTGGCGGCATACTTTTTAATGTCTATTGCTATAATGTGCAGCCCGGAGTCGGAATAAACTATGAGAATGGTGACAGCTGGCTGGATGGCACCACTCCGCAGCAGAGCGCTCAGACGGATACACCGCAGAATGAAGGCTCGCAGAGCAGCGCTGGAAGTGGGGCAGGAGAATCCGGCTCTTCAGGCAGTACAACAGGAAGTGTATCATCAGGTTCAGACAGCTCAGCAGCAGAAAATAGCGCTGCAGATTCCTCAAACAGCGAGACGATGGTTCATATCACTGCAACCGGCAAGAAATATCACCGTGCGGGCTGTCGAACCTTGAAAAAGAGTGACACAGAGGTAACGCTTGATGAAGCAAAATCCATGGGCTTGTCTCCGTGCGGAATTTGCAATCCACCACAGTAGATGTGCATTAGCATTTGCAATCCGCCACAGTATATGTGCATTAGCATTTGTAATTCACTGCAGTAGATGTGCATTAGCATTTTCAATCCACCTCAGTAGAAGCACATTAGCATCTGAAATTTTCCACAGTAGACGAACATTAGCATTTGTAACCTTTCACAGCAGATGTACGTTACCTTTGCAGTACAACCAAGTTTATTGAAGAAACTAGGAAGAAACCGTGCAAATGAAAATATTGTCACAGAGTAAGGGCTGCAAGCCACGGCACCGCTGTGGCGCACGCATATGCATTTGATTGAGCGAATAGCAAAGCCGCTTAGATACTGTAGGATTATGCACATGAAGCACAGAAATGACTTGCCATGGAGGGCAAGTCAAGGAGAACCGCGCCATGGAAGGCGCGGTTCGACGGTTTCGTCAAGCATAGAAGAATAAAAAGCATAATCCGTACAGTATCTTAGCGGCAAAGCGTAGCGAAAGCAAAGCATATGCGTGTGCCCTAACGGTGCCGTGGCTTGCAGCCCGTCCTATAGCACATACAGCAAAATCCCCTGTAACCCTTGACGATTGCAAAACCGAAAAGTATAATAGAATAGCTAATGAATTCAATATTTTAATATAGATGGAGG
>OGJJ01002440.1_pt1 | contig 11947 bp, 8 predicted proteins | sample 1572081 | NCBI WGS metagenome assembly OGJJ01 (sample SAMEA2582122, study PRJEB24529) | metagenome | biome: Human gut stool | place: China | collected 2011
GTGTAACCTCCCAATTTGTTTTTGTTCCCCAAAGAACTATTTCTTTGATGATCTTATTGTAAAGCGGATCCGGGGAAAAAACCATGAAGATACCTCACGGAAAAGTTGAAATTTTTATGGTAAAAAAAACCACCGGCGTAAAAAGTTGATTTTTTTACGATAGTGGTTCATTTTTTTAATGCTGCGGAAGCCGGACCGTGACACAGGTGCCCTCCCCGTAGGTACTGGTAATGGTGATACCATAGTTTTCGCCGAAATTCAGACGGATACGTTCGTTCACATTGTACAGGCCGTAGATATCGGTCTCCCGGGCCTTCCGGTTGCGGATGCCTTTCCTCACCTGCTCCAGCCGCTCCGGCGTCATCCCCTTGCCGTTGTCCGTGATCAACAGAATGCAATCCTCTCCGTCCAGTTCTCCTTCGATCCGTATCATGCCCTTGCCACGTTTGTTCTTGATTCCGTGGTACAGTGCATTTTCCACCAGAGGCTGTAGCGTGATCTTGGGAATCTGGCAATGGTTTAATTCTTCCGGAACACAGATCTCATATTGAAGGATGTCCTGATAACGCATCTGCTGGATCTCCAGGTAGCTGCGGACGTGCTGCAGGTCTTCTTTTACATCCAGAATATCCTGTCCCTGATTCAATGAGATCCGGAAAAAGTCCGACAGGCTGCCTACCATGCTCACGACCTTTTTCTGTTCTCCCGCTTCCGCCAGCCATACAATGGCATCCAGCGTATTATATAAGAAGTGCGGATTGATCTGGGACTGCAGCAGTTCAAATTCCGCCTTGCGCAACCGGATCTGCTCCGTCTTCACCTGCTCTAACAGTTCGTTGATCTTGTCGATCATTGTATTCAGTGAATCGCTGAGCACCTGGGCCTCCACGCCCCCCGTCACGTCGGAGCGCACCGTCAGGTCACCTTTTGCCACCTGATCCGTCACCTGGGTAAGGCGTCTTATGGGGCTCGTGATACTTAACGGTATATAATAGGATAAGAATAAAAACAGAATCAGTATCAGTGCAAAGGCAATGATGGAGAAACGGATCATATTCACGAAGAAATCCTGATATTGCTGCCTGCTCTCCTGAATCCCCCGGATCTCGTAATAGATGTACTGGGAAATGGTATCACCCACCAGAGACGTCACAATCTGCACATCATTTTCCCAGATTTCCATGTTGTCCTCGTAGCGGTTGCCTTCCCGGATATTGTCCTCGATCCTGCCGATATAGGTCTCCAGATTGTTCAGATATTTTTTGACACTGGTCAGTCGTTTCAGGTTCTCCTGAGATTCCGTCAGTTCTTCCAGACCGGCCACGATGCCATCTGCCTCCACCAGCATATCATGCAGACTGGACTCTTCCAGTGTCTTGTTCCCTACAATCAGCAGATAAGTCTCATAATCGAAATCCTTCTGGAAATCCAGGCTGAACTGGCTGGCCATGACGGAGGAATTGATCATATCCTCGTATCTGCGGTTATTGTTCCATAAATTATAGAAGCAAAAGATCAGGAACAATACAAAAGGCACCAGAAGGCAAAGATAGGAATATCTTATCTTTGCCACCAGTGTCGAATGTTCATACAATTCTTTTATCTTTTTTCTCATAGGAATCCCCCTTATCCATGGCCACGGCTAATTGGTGCCGCCCCGGTACTGGGTAGGGGTCATCCCCTGGGTCTTCTTGAACAGATAGGAGAAATAGTGTGGATCCTTGTAGCCCACCTCCTGGCTGATCAGGCTGCTGCGCTTGCCGGTGCAGCGCAAGAGTTCCTTCGCCTTGTTCATACGATAGTCTGTCAGATATTTGATAAAGCTCTGTCCGGTCTGCTGGCTGAAGATCATGCTCAGATGGTTTGGTGAGAAATTCACGTGGGATGCCAGCAGATTCAGGGAAAGTTCCTCGTCTGCATAATTCTCATCAATGTATTTCATCACCTGTTCCACCACATCATCATACCGGCTGCTGGCAGCCTTATCTCTGACCGCCAGTGCTTTCTGCAGAATTCTGGTAATGTAATGGATCGCACTATCGCTGTCCTGCAGGGTCTTCTCGTCCTGATTGGGTGTTTCCAGTTCCTGCGTATCCGTCTGCAGGCTTTCCAGAAAATCTGCCACACAGAAATAGACATCCATGGTAATATACTGCCTGAAAATATTGGACTGCAGTGCCTTGTTGCTGAGATCCCGGAAAAATTCTTCCACGAAGTAGACCACTTCCTCCCGGTCACCCTGTTTTAAGAATTCCTGGATTCTTGTGCGGTCGATCTGCTTTGGATTGACTTCCTTGATGTCAAAATTATCTTCCTTCTGCGCTTCCTCCGTCATATGTCCGCTGTCCAGGATCCGGCTGTCCTGCACCAGATATCTGTGGGCAAAAGCATGACTGGCCTGTTCAAAAGATGCCGGAAGCTCCCGCAGACGATTCACCGGCTTGCCGATACCACCGAAATACCGCACATGCTCATAGCCTTCCATAATGTCCTTGACCTTTTCTATGTATTCCTGTTGCAGCAGCAATAGCTGTTCCTCGGAATCGGCTTTTAGTAAGAATGCTTTTCCTTCCAGATTACGATCAAAGGTGATCACCGTCCTGCCGTCTTCCAGTCCCCGCAGTTCCTGTTCGATCCGGATCAGGCTGCCGGAATACTCATCCTGCGCATGACGCAGAGACTGGGTCTTGAACAGAATAATATTGTACCAGGGTGCCGACAGATCGATCCCCAGAATCTCTGCCGATTCCAACAGTTCTGCCACGGTGCTTTCTCCGGTGACCAGTTCCTGGAACAGTTTTTTCCGCTCTCTGAGATTGTTTTCCTCCATCTCCTGCAAATACCGCTCTCTGATCTGAATGGCTCTGCGCTTCTCCTCGATCTTCGCCGACAATTCATCCAATTCCGCCAGCAGTTCCTCACCATTGATGGGTTTGGACAGATACTGGGCCACTCCCAGCTTGATAGCTTCCTTGGCATATTCAAATTCCTGGTAACCGGACAGAATAATGATTTCTGTGTCCGGAAGCTCCTTGCGGATCAGACGGCTCAGTTCCAGGCCGTCCATAAACGGCATCCGGATATCGGTGATCACGATATCCGGACGCAATTTCTGGATCATGGGATAGGCCAGCTCTCCGTCGCCGGCCTCCCCACAGAACTCATAGCCATGAGCCTTCCAGTCAATATTATTTTTGATTCCTTCACGGATGACAAATTCATCCTCCACCAAAAACACTTTTAACATTTCTACGATACCCTTCTTCTATCTGCAGGTAACTTCTACCCGCAGATTCTGCCTGCAGATTTTTATTTCGTTCTCTGCAATACTATTTTCTATTATACACGAAAACAGATTTTTCGGGTAGCATATTTTAGCGGTAGAATACTTCTCCCAGCATCAGGTCTCTCTTCAGATCGCGGATCTTCGTATCCTTGTCGATGTATACAGCCTCGATGCCCATCATGGCTGCCCAGTCACCCATCTGCTCTGCGGTCAGATCGTAGGTAAATGCGGTATGATGTGCACCTCCTGCCAGGATCCATGCTTCAGCACCTGTCTGAAGATTTGGTTCCGGTGTCCAGAATGCAGTTGCAACCGGAAGCTTCGGCATCGGTTTTTCTGTCTTCTTGCAGTCTACACTGTTGATGATCAGGCGGAATCTGTCGCCAAGATCAACAAGTGATGTTGCGACAGCCGGTCCTTCTTTGGCTGTAAATACAAGACGTGTAGGATCTTCTCTGTCACCCATGCTAAGCGGCTGGCACTTGATGCTGATCGGTCCATCTGCGATTGTCGGGCAAACTTCCAGCATATGAGCTTCCAGGATACCTTCTTTTCCAGGTACAAGGTTGTATGTGTAGTCTTCCATGAAGGAAGTTCCCTTTGCATCTTTTTTGCCCTGTGTCATGATCTTCATTACACGAACCATAGCTGCTGTCTTCCAGTCACCTTCCGCACCGAAACCATATCCTTTTTCCATCAGTCTCTGCATTGCAAGTCCCGGAAGCTGCTGAAGTGATCCAAGATCTCCGAAGTGTGTAACAATTGCCTGATAATTGTTTGCTTCAAGGAATCTTTCAAATCCAAGTTCGATCTGAGCCTGAACTGCCACATGTTTTCTGAATTCAGCTTCATCTCTTCCTTCCAGAAGGATCTGATATTTGTCATAGTATTCTTCAACAAGTGCATTTACATCACCCTGTCCAACCTGAGCTACTGCGTCAGCAACTTCATTTACCGGGTAAGCATCAACTTCCCATCCGAATTTGATCTGAGCCTCTACTTTGTCACCTTCTGTTACGGCAACGTTTCTCATGTTGTCAGCTACACGCATAACACGTACATGGCTGCTTTCGATGACACCAACTGCTGTACGCATCCAGTCACCGATTCTTTCCTGTGTTTCTTTGTCTTCCCAGTAACCCATGATGACTTTACGGTTCTTATGAAGGCGTGTGAAAATATGTCCGAATTCACGGTCACCATGAGCTGCCTGGTTCTCATTCATGAAGTCCATATCGATGGTGTCGTATGGGATTTCACGGTTGAACTGTGTGTGAAGGTGAAGTAATGGTTTTCTCAGTTCCTTTAATCCGAGGATCCATGATTTTGCCGGTGAGAATGTATGACACCATGTAATAACACCTGCACAGTTTTCATCTGTATTTGCTTCGTTGAAGGTTCTTCTGATTACTTCATTCGTGATCAGGGTTGGTTTCCAGACTACTTCGTATGGAAGAATTCCTGATTCGTTGAGGGCTTTTACGATGATCTGTGAATGTTCTGCTACGTGTGCGAGGCATTCATCTCCGTATAAATCCTGTGATCCTGTGCAAAACCAAAATTTGTAATCTTTCTGTACTAACATGTTTTTATTCTCCTTTTTATTTGATTTCTTTGTTGATTGATTTACTACACTATGTGGCCCATCTCACGAGCACAGCTCGTTCGATGCTCATTAGCATTCGCATGAAACCCGTAAGATAGCTAACTGCCAGCAAGCTGACTGTGTTGTCTGATTGATTTACTCTATCTCTCCAACACAAGTTCGGTCTTACTAAGCTCGCAGTCGCATACGCTCCCGCTCGCTAAGTGCGCCGAACAGGCAACGCACTAAATTCATGTGTCGAATGATTTACTACGCTATGTGACCCATCTCACGAGCACAGCTTATTGTCCGTAGTACGCGTCCTTACCATGTTTTCTGTAATAGTGTTTATCCTGTAATTCCTGTGGGGCAGGTTTTACGTCTGGATTGATCATTTCGCAGCGAGCTGCCATTTTGGCTACTTCTTCGAGTACAACTGCATTATGTACTGCATTATGCGGATCGGTTCCCCAGGTAAATGGTCCGTGGTTCTTGCAGAGTACTGCAGGCATTGCCATGTATTCTGTACCTTTGAAATGTTCTACAATGAGAACTCCTGTATTCTTCTCATATGCTTCGTCGATTTCTTCTTTTGTCAGATTGCGGACACATGGGATCTCACCGTACATATAGTCGGCATGTGTGGTTCCGTAGCAAGGGATTCCTCTTCCTGCCTGTGCCCAGCTGGTTGCCCATGGGGAATGTGTGTGGACGATACCACCCATATCCGGGAACGCTTTGTAGAGTTCCAGATGTGTTGCCGTATCAGAAGACGGATTTAAGTTGCCTTCCACGCGGTTTCCTTCCAGGTCTACAACAACCATGTCATCTGCTGTCATTTTGTCATAATCCACACCGCTCGGTTTGATCACAACAAGCCCGCTTTCGCGGTCGATTCCGCTGACATTGCCCCAGGTAAATGTGACAAGTCCATACTTAGGCAGAAGCATATTGGCTTCATAAACCTCTTTTTTTAGTTCTTCTAACATTGCTTTAGCCTCCTACTGTGTTTATGTAAAATATTTCGGGTTCTATTTCATAGTCTCTGTTGCAGCTTTCATGATCGGAAGCGTCTTCTTGAAGCGTTCGATAAATGTATTGTATCCTTCTACATCCTTCGGATCCGGATCCATCTTTGTACCCTTCTGTCCTGCAAATACTTTTGCATCCAGATAATCATCCAGGGCTTCGTCTTCTGCCTTGTTGTTCATGTAAGATGCAAGAAGTGCGATTCCCCATGCTCCGCCTTCTCCGGCTGTCTCCATAACAGATACCGGTGTGTCAAGTGCTGCTGCCAGGATGCTCTGTCCAACGCCTTTTGTCTTAAAGAGTCCACCGTGTCCGAGAATCTCATCAACGGCTACCTTCTCTTCTTTCAGAAGAATGTCCATTCCGACTTTCAGGACTTCCAGAGATGCATATAAATTTGCTCTCATGAAGTTTGCAAGATTGAATTTGCTGTCTGGCATACGAACAAATAACGGACGTCCTTCATCAAATCCAACAACCGGTTCTCCTGCGAAGAAGTTATAAGACATCAGACCGCCACAGTCTGCATCACCTTCCAGAGCTTTGTTGTAAAGAGTTCCGAACAGATCGTTCATATCGACTTTCATACCGAATGCTTCTGCAAATTCTTTGAAAATATTTACCCATGCATTCAGATCTGAAGTACAGTTGTTGCAGTGAACCATTGCCACAGCATCTCCTGCAGGTGTTGTTACCATATCGATCTCTTCATGTACTTTCTCAAGTGCTTTTTCAAGAACAACCATTGCAAATACACTGGTTCCTGCTGATACATTACCGGTGCGGACTCTGACGCTATTCGTAGCTGCCATACCGGTTCCTGCATCACCTTCCGGAGGGCATACCGGAATGCCTGCCTGAAGCTTTCCTGTTGGGTCCAGAAGCTTTGCACCTTCTTCGGTAAGTGTTCCTGCCTTTTCACCTGCAACCAGGACTTTTGGAAGGATATCTTCTACTTTCCAAGGATATCCTTTCGGTGCAACCAGTTCATCAAACTTGGCAAGCATCTCTTTATTCCAGTTACGTGTTGTGCTGTCGATCGGGAACATTCCGGATGCGTCACCAACGCCAAGGACTTTCTCTCCTGTCAGTTTCCAGTGTACATAACCTGCAAGCGTTGTAATAAAATCAATATCCTTTACATGTTCTTCTTTGTTCAGGATTGCCTGATACAGATGTGCTCCGCTCCATCTCTGTGGCATATTGAAACGGAATAATTCTGTCAGTTCTTTTGCTGCCTGCTCTGTCATTGTATTTCTCCATGTACGGAACGGTACAAGCTGTTCTCCTGCTTTGTCAAATACCATATATCCATGCATCATGGCACTGAATCCAAGTGCTCCGACAGTAGTAAGCTCTACGTCATACTGCTTCTTCACATCTACGGCAAGATCTCTGTAGCAGTCCTGAAGACCTGTCCAGATATCCTCTAACGTGTAAGTCCAGACACCGTTGTCAAGACGGTTCTCCCATTCATGGCTTCCAGAAGCAATCGGTGCATTATCTTCTCCTACCAGAACTGCTTTGATTCGTGTGGAACCAAACTCGATTCCAAGGGAAGTCTTTCCCGCTTCGATCATACTTTTTACATCACTCATTTTTTCTTTACCTTTCCTTTCATAAAATATATTTGATTTGATAAATATTTTTATTTGATGATTTTTACAGAACTCCGGTTGATAATCTCCGGTTTCAGTTCTACACTGTCCGGCACTTCTTTCTCCTGCATAAGATCAAGGATCTCTTCTGCTGCCTTCTTCGCTAGCTCCCGGATCGGATTCTTCACAGAAGCAAGCGGTACTTCGCAATAATTTGCCAGATCAGAATCATCGATTCCAATGATCGACATCTTGTCCGGCACTTTGATCTTCTGTTCCAGACATGTCGCCGCAAGGTTGCTCGCAACCTCATCGTTGTAGCATACACATGCCGTACATCCCTGAATCCTTCTTAAAATCCAGCTGCTCTCCTCACGCATATTGCGATTGCGCACATCTTCGGTATCAATCCAGACAATCCGTTTATCTTCGATCCTGATATCTGCTTCCATTAAAGCTTCGATATAACCGGCATACCTTCTGTGTCCCTGCCCGTCATCTGCCTTGAAAATCGCTGCGATCTCACGGTGTCCGCACTGGATCAGATATTTCGTCGCCATCTTCCCTGCCATCTTGTCATCAAGACTTACATGCGGCGCTTTCAGTTCCGGATAATAGCTGTTGATAAAGATCACCGGGATTCCCTGCTCCATGATCTGCCTGTACAGATCGAGATTTGGATTAGGAAGGCCACTCTTTGTCGGTTCCGCTATAATTCCATCCACTCTTTTCTTATCCAGAATGCTTTTCAATATAAAACGTTCTTTTTCTACAGAATTGTTGGTGATGGAAATCTGGATTCCATATCCGGCACGTGACATCTTGTTCTCGATTTCCTGAATAATACCAGAAAAAATATATTCCTGAACAAAGGTTGTCATCACTGCGATCTGCATCGTTTTTTTTCGTCTGACCCCGATGATACCACTTTCCTTTATATAAGTCCCACTTCCACGGCGTTTCTCGATCATACCTTCTTTTTCCAGAACAGCGATCGCATGTCTGACGGTCTGACGGCTTACCCCAAACCGGTCACAAAGCTGGTATTCCGACTCTATCCGCTCTCCCGGCTGCAGTTCTTCCGCTTCAATCTGTTCTCGGATCCATCTTACAATTCCTTCATATTTTGCTGATGTTTCTTTCACTTTTTTCTTCTTTTCCCCCTGATTTACGTACAAATCCCCTGCTCTCCTTACCTCTAATATACCTTAAGGAACACCTGATTTTCAACCCGTAATATGTTACAAATTATCGTACAACTTTTGTATGTTTTTGCTAAGTTGTATTTATTATATGTGTACAACTTGAATACATATTTGTTTTTCATCGAGGTCCTAACTTGTATTCTTCTTTTCGCATCTTTTGTGCACTTCTTATAAAACATCAAATAATATGGTATTGTTTTTTGACGCCACCAAAACAAGTATAACAAGCTTTTTTCGATTCACGTACTTCTGTAACCTCTTCCCTTCACCAAATGCAGAACCTTGTGCAGGCGCCAATCTGTACTTGGCTCACCGTATACACAACAAGAGCAGATAAAAGCTTTTTCATTGCCTTTATCCGCTCTTGTTGTTTTTCATCCACGCTATTGATTTTCTTCGATCGCCATAATCATATCTACACGATCCTGGTGACGTCCCCCAAGGAACTCTGCACCAAGAAATGTATCAAGGATCATCTTTGCCATCTCGATTCCAATTACTCTTGCACCGAACGCAATCACATTTGCATTATTATGTTCTCTTGCCATCTTTGCCGTATATGGTTCAGAACACACCGCTGCGCGGACACCGTGAACCTTATTGGCTGCCATGGAAATGCCAAGACCGGTTCCACAGATTGCAACTCCGAGATCCACTTCTCCGTCTGCAACTGCTTTTCCAATCTTTTCCCCATATTTCGGATAAGGACAGCTCTCATAAGAATCAGTTCCGTAATTGACAACTTCATATCCTTTTTCCACAAGATACTCTACCACCTGCTTTTTCATATCCACTGCAGAATGGTCATTCGCAATCCCTATTTTCATATCTCATCTTCCTCCTTCCCCTTTATACTCAATACTTACAAAAAGAACACCGGATGTACGATATGAACATCCGGTGTTTAAATCCTACTTTTTTATTATAGGCAATTAAAAAGTTTCCGTCAATACCCGTCGTCTTCTCTTTTCGCCTGTAATGTTTCAAGTACTGTTCTTTCTTTAGTTTTTCTTCTTCAGGCTTGCAAATACAGACTGCAGAACGATGAAGAAGCAGAGGAGTGCGGAAAGTACGATTCGTACCCACCAGCTTGAAAGTGTTCCCTGTGTAGTGATCAGACTGGAAATCGTTCCTTTGATCAGTACACCGAACAGGGTTCCGAATGGAGTTCCGACACCACCACTAAGTAGTGTACCCCCGATAACGGCTGCTGAAATCGCATCCATCTCAAGACCTTTTGCCTGTTCTACGAATCCGGCACAGCTGTTCATACAGAAAAGGAATCCGCCGAGTCCTGCAAGAAAGCCGTCCAGAAGGTATGCAGCCATTTTTGTTCTCTTAACATTCAGTCCCATCATAAGTGCACTCTGTTCATTTCCACCGATCGCATATACAGAACGTCCGAATTTTGTATACTTCATAACGATTATGATTACGATCAGAACGATGATTGCAATGATAACTGTCGGATAAATATATGCCGGGAGGAATTTTCCCCTCTTACTGTAAGAACCAAACGGCATGTAAATTTTGTATTTAGCCCATGCCATGAAAGTTGCATTTTTGATAGAAATCATATCTGTACTGATGATTGATGTCATACCACGTCCAAAGAACATACCTGCCAGTGTTACAATGAATGGCTGGATCTCCAGATAAGATACCAGGAATCCCTGAACCAGACCAAAGAGAAGTCCAATCACCAGTGCCATAAGAAGTGCGGTATAAGCGCTTGCGCCGTGATTTTCCATCTGGTTTGCAGCAACCATACATACAAGTGCTGTAACAGAACCAACTGAGATATCGATTCCGGCTGTGATCATAACGATCGTTTCGCCCATCGCGATAACCAGAAGACCTGCATTGGAAATGAACAGATTCAGGAACATCTGCGGTTTTGCAAAACCTTTGTCGTTAAATACGATCATACCCGCTGCGTACATTACAACAAACAGTAAAATTGTAATCATAAGGAGGAATGTCGTTCCGTTAATTTTCTTTTTTGTTCCGGATACTTTTGCTTTCATTAGTTAGCTCCTCCTTTCACTGCAGCCTTTGATGTTCTTTTTTCTTTCTGCACTGCAATAAATTTCTTGAATACCGGGCTCTGAAGGACAACGATGACTACAACAACGATTGCCTTGTAGACCGGAAGCTGATCGGCTGATACATTCAATCCGTAAAGAACAGTTGTAAGTGCCTGGATTGTATAAGCTCCGATCACAGATCCCATCAGGCTGAACTTACCACCACCAAGGGCATTTCCACCAAGGGCAACTGCAAGGATGGCATCCATTTCAAGGTTCAGACCAATGTTGTTGGCATCTGCTGAGTAGATACGGCTGGAAGCCACAAATCCTGCAACACCTGCAAGTACACCACAGATCAGGTAAGTAAGGAACTTGATCATGGTTGAATTAAGTCCGACCAGTCTGGATGCGGTTCCGTTAATACCAACGCTCTCGATATAAAGTCCAAGAGCTGTCTTTTTCAAAATAACATATGCAATGATAACTACGATAATTGCAATTACAACTGGCATCGGAATCGGGAATTTTCCGACATAGCTTCCGAATACCTGATAAGATTTCACACGGATATATGTAATCTGTCCGTCTGTGATCAGCTGGGCGATACCACGTCCTGCTGTGTAAAGGATCAATGTCGCAACCATCGGCTGAATATTCATCTTGGCTACAAGGAAACCATTAAAGGCACCGCAGAGTGCAGAAGCCAGAATAGCTGCAATAATTGCCAGACCCATCGGAGCAGCCAGCTCAGTAACAGATACTTCACCACCGGAAAGGATCTGACAGCAGACAGCTGCTGCAACAGCCATAACTGCACCAACACTGATATCCTGACCGCCGGAAGCAGCCGTTACCAGTGTCATACCGACAGCCAGAATAACCAGCTCGGATGCACGGTTGATCACATCGACCGGATATCCGTATGGAACTCCATTCTTAAGAGACATGCTTAAGAAGCCCGGAATTGTAATTGTAGCTACGATAATGATTGCAAGCAGACACACCAGTGGCATGAAAAGCCTCATAGAGGTAAGCTTTTTCCATGTTGATTTATTTGTGCTCATTACTCTTCACCTCCTGCGATTGCTTTCATGATACCTTCCTGTGATAATTCATCACCGGAAATTTCTCCAACCTTCTTACCGTCTCGCATAACTGCCATACGTGAACAGGTACGGAGCATTTCTTCTACTTCTGAAGAAATAAATGCAACC
>OGJJ01002442.1_pt1 | contig 11927 bp, 9 predicted proteins | sample 1572081 | NCBI WGS metagenome assembly OGJJ01 (sample SAMEA2582122, study PRJEB24529) | metagenome | biome: Human gut stool | place: China | collected 2011
CATCGAGACATGTGTATCGCATGCTCCGGGAGTTCGTGGATTTTGCCAATGTATTCAACTAACTCTCTATTTACAACATCTCTGTGCTGATAGTACCACTTGTAAAGTCTTGTCGGAATCGGTATAATATAGATAATTGGGAGGTAAAAATATGCTGCTTACATTAGTACCGCTTTTTGATGAAAATATGGCCGTATGTGCCTATTCCTTTTTTACTCAGAGAGAAAATTACCTGTTGAATCCGTTGCTGCTTGGGACAGCACAATTTGATGGGGCATCACAGATCACCGGATTGGAATTGATCCAAAAGATGGGAATCGATACACTGTCTCAGGGAAAAGAAATTTTTGTACCGATCACCAATATTTCTATTTTTGCGGATATTACAGAGCAGTGCGATGCACCTCATGAAAAAATCGTACTTTTGATCGATAATACCATTCCGCCGATTGAAATGTATGTCAATCGTCTGAAGGAATTGAAACAGCAAGGCTATAAACTTGCCATTCGTAAGCTTGCGGTCAGTGATTTTGAAAATTACAGAGAAGTCCTGAAGCTGATGGATTATGTCCTTCTGAATAACCGTAAAATAGCCATTGATAAAGCCAAGATTTATTTCGGAAAATTATTCCCGAATATCAGTCTGTGTGCCGGTAATATTGATACCATGGAGGACTTCGAGAGACTGAAGGAGACCGGCGGATATCGTTTCTATGAGGGTAAGTTCTATCGTGTTCCCATTACGAAGGGACAGACAGATGTGGCACCCTTGAAGGGTAACTATATTGACCTGCTGAATATTGTGAACAGCCCGGATTTTGAACTCACGACAGCGGCGGATATCATCAGCCGTGATACCGCACTTACGATCGATCTGCTGAAAATGGTTCAGCCACTGGCTGTAAATTCGGAGATTACGTCTATCCGTCATGCAGCTGCCATGTTGGGACAACGGGAACTGAAAAAGTGGATCAACACGGCAGTAGCCAATGCTTTGTATGCGGATAAGCCGAATGAGGTCACCAGATTATCTCTGCTTCGTGCGAAATTTGCCGAGAATCTGGCGGAAGCGTTTGGCCTGAAGGCGCAGAAAGATGAATTGTTCCTGATGGGATTGTTCTCCGTGCTGGATGTGATCCTCGAGAAACCCATGGCAGAGGCTTTGAAGGTGGTCCATGTGGCTGGCGAGATCAGCAATGCACTGATCTACCGCATCGGCGTACTGGCACCGGTGTACGATTTTATGCTGCAGTATGAGACAGCCAACTGGGCGGAGGTATCCCGCCTGATGCTATTAAAGAATATTGATATGAATACAGTATATGAAGCCTATACATCGGCGTTGAAGTGGTATCGCACCGTACGTTGATTGTATTAAAAAATGTACTTGTGTTTTGTATACATTTATGTTATTTTCTTGAATGACTTGTAATTATATCCTCCGGCAGTCCAAAGGACGCCAGATGGAGGAATAGTAGCAAAGGCGCAAAAAGCGCGGAAAGGAAATTTCATATGAAAAAAAACAAGACACTTGAGATGGTACAATTGGCCGTACTCATCGCGATCATGCTGATTCTGGCGTTTACCCCGCTTGGGTATCTGCGCATCGGACCGTTAGCAATCTCCCTGATGACCATTCCCGTAGTAATCGGTGCAATGATCTTAGGACCCGCAGGCGGAGCCGTACTGGGACTGGTATTCGGACTGACCAGCTTTTACCAGTGTTTCGCAGGAGATCCTTTTGGAGCAGCTCTGGTAGCTATGAATCCGTTCTTTACTTTCCTGGTATGCATCCCTACCAGAACTCTGATGGGATGGCTGTCCGGCGTGATCTTCAAGGCACTGTGGAAGATCGACAAGACGAAGACCGTAACTTACTTCGTGACCGGTCTGCTGGGAGCATTTATGAACACCCTGTTCTTCATGTCCACTTTGATGATCTGCTTCGGTCATACCGAATATCTGCAGAGCATGAATGCAACCGGAGCGAATCTGTTTATGTTCGCCGTAGCATTCTGTGGTATCAACGGAGCACTGGAGATGCCCATGAGCTGTGTAGTAGGTGGTGGCGTTGCGAAGGCAGTCAGCGTAGCACTGAAGAAGAATGCAGCAACAGAAGAGAAATAATCAGATTTTCCGAAACGAAAAATATATAAAATATACAAACAGACCCCCGGAGTATGACAGATGGTCATGCCGGGGGTTTTCCATGTGAAAATATTGATACGAATTCATGTGCCGAACTGCGTATATAGGCAGAAAGGATGGTCATTACAGCGACGCCCACATTGTCTGTAGGACATCTGCCGTGGCAGCAACATTCCCCTGGATCATGGGAGCGGATCCGCCCCCTTTTGCAGAAAGTTCCCGGCGCATACGATCTGCCAGTTCCTGGCAGTTTTTGGAAGCACTGCCTACAATAAATCGATAACCGTTTGTATCGTCTCCGGCAAAGATACCGCAGTAACCGGAATATTTTCCGGTCAGGGTATTCACGGCGTTACGTAGGGCGATGGCATCCAGTTCACCGACGAAGAGAAGCACGTGGTGTACTTCTTCCGGGGAGGGGAGTGCGTTCATCTGTACGTTCAGAAGCTCCGCCTGCAGGGCATTGGCACGTTCTTTTTGCAGCCTTGCATCCTCTTTGGCGCGGGCAACAGCACCTGCTACTTCCGGCTGTTTCGCTGAGAGCAGAGAAGAAATTGCCCAGACGGAATCCTGTTTTTCGGTATAATCTGCCAGAGCACGGTTTCCACAGAGAATATTGATGCGGACACCGCCCCGGTGGCTCTGTACATTTACAATTTTGATGAGACCGATCTGTCCGGTGGTATCTACATGTGGAGCACAGCAGGCACACAGATCCACGCCGGGGATCTCGACAATACGTACATTTTCCGTGAGTGCCAGTTTGCTGCGGTAATTTAAGCTCGTCAGTTCTTCGGCGGTGGGCCAGCTGATGTTGACCGGAAGATTTTTCCAGACATAAGCGTTGGCTTCCTGTTCGATGAGACGCAGCTGTTCCAGAGAGACTTCTCCGTTCATATCCAGTGTCACTTCTCTGTCGCTTAAATGGAAGCCTACGTTTTCCAGTCCGAAATGAGAGTGCAGTAAGCCGGAGATCATATGCTCTCCGGAGTGCTGCTGCATGAAATCAAACCGGCGGTTCCAGTCCACATGACCGGTGACCCGGGTGCCGACGGAAAACTCACAGGCCGTTTTATGATACAGGATGCCCTGTTTAATGCTGACATCCAGTACTTCCTGACCGTTTAAGGTGCCTTTGTCGGCGGACTGACCGCCCTCTTCCGGGAAAAAAGCGGAAGCGTCCAGAACGATCCTGTAATATCCCTCTTCCTTGTCGGGAACACATTCCATTACCACAGCGGTGAAATCCGTCTGATGTACATCTTCATAATAGAGTTTGCGGGTTCCCAGGGAGTTCATTTGAGCATTTTCGATACGATCCATAGATGCCTGTCCAATCTGCTGTAGGAAAACAGCGTTTTGTGATAATTGAAAAATAGAAAATACATATCTATTCTATATCAGACCCGGTGAAAAAAGCAATGGAAAATGTAAGCTTTTACACAGCTTTGTCAGATTCTCCAAGGAGTATCGGGATTGCGGAGAGGATTTTTGTAGGTTTTTATGCAGACAGGGTCTATTGCGACGCAATTTTTTTTATGATATAATAAATCGATTAAGCACTAGAGAAACACACTGGAAATACAAACGTCGCAAAAAGCGGCAGAATGTGAGGAAAGAATGAAGGCATTTTTGATTTTGGAAGATGGAACGGTGTTCGAAGGAACGCACATCGGTGCAGACAAAGAGATCATCAGTGAAATCGTATTTAACACATCCATGGCCGGATATCTGGAGATCCTGACGGATCCGTCCTATGCAGGACAGGCTGTATGCATGACCTACCCCCTGATCGGTAACTATGGCATATGCAGGGATGACTGCGAGTCGGAGAGACCCTGGCCGGATGGATTCATCGTCAGAGAGCTTTCACGTATTCCCAGCAACTTCCGCTGTGACTGCACAATACAGGAATACTTAGAGGAGAACGGCGTACCCGGCATCGCCGGTATCGATACCCGTGCGCTGACCAAGATCCTGCGTGAGAAGGGTACCATGAACGGCATGATCACCACCAACGAAGCCTATGACCTGAACGAAGTACTTCCGAAGCTGAAGGAGTATACCACAGGCAAGGTCGTGGAAAAGGTGACCTGCAGGGAAAAATATGTGGTAGCGCCCACCACGGAGCTGGCACAGAACGGACCTCTCTCCGGTGCAGCGCGTTTTGATAAAGAAGCTTATGAAAAGGGTGTCAGAGAGCCCAAGCCCGCACTGGTAACGGAGCTGTCCGGACAGGGACTGAAGGTAGCTCTGTTAGACCTGGGAGCCAAGAGAAATATCGCCAGATCCCTGGCAGAGAGAGGCTGTGAGGTGACCGTATACCCCGCTGGAACTCCCGCACAGGAGATCATTGATGATAATCCCGACGGTATCATGTTAAGTAACGGACCGGGAGACCCCAAGGAGTGTACCGGTGTGATCGCCGAGATCAAAAAGTTATACGATACCGAGATCCCTATTTTCGCAATCTGTCTGGGACATCAGCTGATGGCTCTGGCTACCGGCGCAGATACCCACAAAATGAAATATGGACACAGAGGAGGCAACCATCCGGTAAAGGATCTGATGACCGGAAGAGTATATATTTCTTCTCAGAACCATGGATATGTGGTAGATACCGACAAGCTGGATCCTTCCGTAGCGGTTCCCGCATTTATCAATGTCAACGACGGTACCAACGAGGGTCTGTCCTACACCGGCAAGAACATTTTCACCGTACAGTTCCACCCGGAAGCATGTCCGGGACCCCAGGACTCCGGTTACCTGTTTGACCGGTTCATTCATATGATGAGAGGAGAGAACTAAGATGCCCAAGAATCCTAATGTAAAACGAGTAATGGTAATCGGCTCCGGTCCTATTGTCATCGGACAGGCAGCGGAATTCGACTATGCAGGTACCCAGGCCTGCCGTTCCCTGAAGGAAGAGGGAGTAGAGGTAATCCTGGTGAACTCCAACCCTGCGACCATCATGACCGATAAAGATATCGCAGATAAGGTATATATTGAGCCCCTGAATGTAAAGGTTCTGGAGCAGATCATTGAAAAGGAAAAGCCCGACAGCATTCTCCCCACCCTGGGAGGACAGGCTGGTCTGAACCTCGGTATGGAGCTGGAGGAGTCCGGTTTCCTGGCTGCTCATAATGTAAAGCTGTTAGGTACTACCGCAGCTACCATTCGTAATGCGGAAGGCCGTCAGGAGTTCAAGGATCTGATGGAGCGTATCGGCGAGCCCTGTGCAGCATCCAAGGTCGTTGAGAACGTGGAAGACGGTGTGGAATTCACCAATACCATCGGCTATCCGGTCGTACTGCGTCCCGCTTATACCCTGGGAGGTTCCGGTGGCGGTATCGCCCACAATCAGGTGGAACTGGAAGAGATCCTGGAGAACGGTTTACGTCTGTCCCGTGTGGGTCAGGTACTGGTAGAGCGTTGTATTGCAGGCTGGAAAGAGATCGAGTACGAAGTAATGCGTGACAGCGCAGGCAACTGCATCACCGTATGTAACATGGAGAACATCGATCCCGTCGGCGTGCATACCGGAGACAGTATCGTAGTAGCTCCTTCCCAGACCCTGAGCGACAAGGAGTACCAGATGTTACGTACTTCCGCTCTGAAGATCATCAACGAACTGCAGATCACCGGTGGATGTAACGTACAGTTTGCACTGCATCCCACCAGCTTTGAATATTGTGTTATCGAGGTTAACCCCCGTGTCAGCCGTTCTTCGGCACTGGCAAGTAAGGCGACTGGTTATCCTATCGCAAAGGTAGCAGCGAAGATCGCACTGGGCTTTACTCTGGATGAGATCAAAAATGCCATTACCCACAAGACCTATGCCAGCTTCGAGCCGACACTGGATTACTGTGTAGTAAAGATCCCCAGACTGCCTTTCGACAAATTTATCACTGCAAAACGTACTCTGACCACACAGATGAAGGCAACCGGTGAGGTTATGAGTATCTGCAATAACTTCGAGGGAGCACTGATGAAGGCCATCCGTTCACTGGAGCAGCATGTGGACTGCCTGCGTAGCTATGATTTCAGCGCACTGTCCGTAGAAGAACTGTTAGAGCGTCTGAAGATCGTGGATGACCAGAGAATCTATGTGATCGCTGAAGCAATCCGTAAGGGTATCGGTTATGAACAGATTCACGACATTACAAAGATCGACCTGTGGTTCATTGACAAGATCGCCATTCTGACCGAGATGGAGCATGCACTGGAGACACAGCCTCTGACAGTGGAACTGCTGAAGGAAGCCAAGAGAATCGAGTTCCCGGATAACGTCATCGCAAGACTGACCGGCAAGACCGAGGAGGAGATCAAGAAGATGCGTTATGACAACGGCATTAAGGCTGTCTACAAGATGGTAGACACCTGTGCTGCAGAGTTCGCAGCTTCCACTCCTTATTACTATTCTGTATTCGGCGGCGAGTGCGAAGCCAAGGAGACCACCGGACGCAAGAAAGTCCTGGTACTGGGTTCCGGTCCTATCCGTATCGGACAGGGTATCGAGTTCGACTATTGTTCTGTACATGCTACCTGGGCATTTTCCAAGGCAGGCTATGAGACCATTATCATCAACAACAACCCGGAGACTGTAAGTACCGACTTCGATATTGCGGACAAGCTGTATTTCGAGCCTTTGACTCCGGAAGATGTGGAATCTATCGTAAATATTGAGCATCCCGATGGTGCTGTGGTACAGTTCGGCGGACAGACCGCTATCAAGCTGACTGAGAGCCTGATGAAGATGGGCGTGCCTATCTTAGGTACCAAGGCGGAGGATGTAGATGCCGCTGAGGACAGAGAACTGTTCGACAAGATTCTGGAAGAGACCGGGATTCCCCGTGCAGCCGGCGGTACTGTATACACCGCAGAGGAAGCTAAGGCGGTTGCTAACAGACTGGGCTATCCCGTACTGGTGCGTCCTTCCTATGTATTGGGCGGACAGGGCATGCAGATCGCTATCTCCGATGAAGAGATCGAAGAATTCATGGAGATCATCAACCGTATCGCACAGGATCACCCGATCCTGGTAGATAAGTATTTACAGGGTAAGGAGATCGAGGTCGATGCTGTATGCGATGGTATCGATATCCTGATCCCCGGTATCATGGAGCATATCGAAAGAACCGGTATCCACTCCGGAGACAGTATCTCTGTATACCCGGCTCCGACCATTGATAAAGTAGTAAAAGAGAAGATTGCAGAGTACACCAGAAGACTGGCAAAGGCACTGCATGTCAAGGGACTGATCAATATCCAGTTCATTGCCATCGGTGACGAGGTATATGTCATTGAGGTTAACCCCCGCTCTTCCCGTACCGTACCTTATATCAGTAAGGTAACCGGTATTCCTATCGTGGATCTGGCGACCGAAGTGATCATCGGCAAGACCATCCGTGAGCTTGGCTACGAGCCCGGCTTACAGCCTGAGGCAGAGTATTTTGCCATCAAGATGCCCGTGTTCTCCTTCGAGAAGATCCGCGGTGCCGAGATCAGCTTAGGACCGGAGATGAAGTCTACCGGTGAGTGTCTGGGTATCGCCAAGACCTTCAATGAGGCTCTGTACAAGGCATTCCTGGGAGCAGGCGTAGAACTGCCCAAGTACAAGAACATGATCATCACCGTGAAGGATGCGGATAAGGGTGAAGCCATTGAAGTCGGAAGACGCTTCGAAAAGCTGGGATACACCATTTATGCTACCAGAAGTACCGCAGCTGCTCTGAATGAAGCAGGTGTGAAGGCGAGAAAGGTCAACAAGATCTCTCAGGAATCCCCGACCGTGATGGATCTGATCCTGGGACACAAGATCGACCTTGTCATCGATACCCCTACCCAGGGTCGCGACAAGACCAGAGACGGCTTCCTGATCCGTCGTACCGCTATCGAGACCGGTATCTACTGCATCACCGCAATGGACACCGCCAATGCTCTCGTGACCAGCATGGAGCATATGAACGATTGTAAGGAACTGACACTAGTGGATATTGCACAGCTGTAAAAATATAAAAAATGGAATTGAGCAGGAGGGAATATTTAATAAATTTTCTCTCCTGCTTGATTTATGTCAAAAAGAGAAGAACTGATCAGAGAATATTGCAGACAGGTAAATGAAAGCCTGCATTTTATACAAAAATACATGGAAGGGATCGTTCCCGCTGGCCGATGCAGCGAAGAACTGTATTGGGAGACCAAGAAGATCAGTGCGGAACTGCAGAAGAGCAATCATGAACAGACCGCATTGATCCGGGCTTATCTGCGGGAGGCGGCACAACTGTACGTAGAGGGGGAGCCCTGGAAAACCCGCATTACGGACCGAAGACTTTGCCGTAATACGATCCTGAATCATTTACAGATGCTGGCGAATGTCAGCTTCTGGCTGAGAGAACAGGGAGAGCCACTGGCAGAGGAAGTCTGTGGATGGCTGTTAGCCCAGGAGACAGCGGATGTGCAGAAAGTTAGATCCGGACAAAGTCTGGAAGTTGCCAGAGAGATCTATCCGGCCGTGCAGAGAAAGAGAGCATAGGAGCGGTCGGCTGTAAAAGCACAAATTTGAAAATAAAATCCGTGGGGACAGCATATACTAGGCGTATGGTAAATATTGTATGATCGTAAGCCTGTATCCCGCAGGCGGATTGGAGTCTCATGTTAGAAGAACATTATCCTTTTGTTGCGCAGCCTCTTCCCTACGAATATGATGCCCTGCTTCCGGTATTAGATGAGGAAACACTTCATTTTCATCACGACAAGCATTATCAGACCTATGTGGATAAGCTGAATGCCACCCTTGCCGATTATCCGCAGTTACAGCAGATGTCCTTGACGGAACTGCTCACTTCGGAGGATAATATACTTGCGTCCCTGCCGGAGGAAGCCCGGAAAAGCATTCACAATAACGGTGGCGGTGTATATAATCATCAGCTGTATTTTGACAGTATGCGAAGCCCGGCAGGACAGGAGCCCTGTGGAGCTCTGGAGGAGGCGCTGGTCCGGGATTTTGGATCGGTGAGACAATGGAAAGAACAGATGTCACAGGCAGCCACGGGGGTATTTGGCTCCGGATGGGCATGGCTTGTGAGTGACCAGGACGGTACTCTGATGGTCCTTACTACGGCGAATCAGGATGTCCCGGATCTGAAATTGTATACCTCCATATTTCCCATAGATGTGTGGGAGCATGCCTATTATTTACAGTATCAGAACCGCAGGCCGGATTACGTGGAAGGATGGCATAAGCTGATCCACTGGAAAAAAGCGGGACGACGTTACGAACAGGTACTTTGCAGACTGGAAAGAGCGGCCGGGGAAGCGGAAAAATTGCAAAATGACAGCCGCACAACAGAAGCGAACGACAGATAGTGTGCAACGTGCGGAACAGAAGAACAGAAAGAGGAAAATGACTATGGAGAACAGACCGATCATAAAAAAGGAACAGGTAGAGACCGTCTACGACAGCAGATTTATCAAGGTATTTGATCTGCAATATGAGCCGGGAAAACATTATTTTGATGCCACCAGAAGAAGCGTTGAGAATCTGGCGGCAGTAAAAAATGACGAAGAATTTAAACAGATGCTGCCGGATGCGGTGAGCTGTGTCGTAATTCTAAAAATCAGCGGACAGGAGCCGAGACTCTGCCTGAGCCGTGAGTATCGCTATCCTGCAGGACAGTTCCTGTTAAGCGTTCCGGCAGGACTGTTGGACCCGGAGGATGCGGCACAGGAAAATCCGGTGTTTCATGCAGCCATCCGGGAATTGCGGGAAGAGACCGGCATTACACTGGAAGAAAGTGACAGCATCCGTCTGGTGAATCCCCTGGTATTCAGTACCCCGGGCATGACGGACGAGAGCAATGCACTGGTGCAGATCACTCTGAACAGGGAAGAAATGCCGAAGGTAAGCCAGGATGGTGCCGTTGGCACGGAATGTTTTGACGGCTTTTTATTGTTGACCAGAGAAGAAGCACAGAAAATCCTAAAAGACGGCGTGGACGATCAGGGACTTTTCTATCCCTTATATACCTGGGCGGCACTGATGTGCTTCGTGACAGGAATGTGGGAATAAGGGAACCTATCCCCGGAGCGTTATCACCGTGTGGAAGGTCAGAGTAGCATCGTTATAGTACATTTGGATATCCCCGTGGTATTTTTCGCAGATCTTGCGGATGCTTTTCAGCCCGAAGCCGTGAGAACGCTTATCCGCTTTGGTAGTGGCTGGATCTGCCACATCATTTTTAAAAGGGTTTACGCGGCAGGAATTGACCACTGTGATCAGAACAAAAGGTGTATTTTCCCGCTTGCTGCCATTAACTTCGATATAAGCGTCGGGAACTTTCCCGGCAGCTTCCATGGCATTATCCAGCAAATTGCAAAAAAGAGAAGTAAGGTCACTGTCCGGCAGAAAATGCAGTACACCACTGCGGATGTCAGCGGTAAAACTGATTCCCTGTTCAGTACACTGCCGCCTGTACCTTGCCATAATGGCGTTCAGAAGTTCGTTGTCGCAGATGCGGGCGGACTCTTTGAAATCCGAAGAGAGAAGCAGTTCGTTAATATAGGCGTTGACTTTGTCCGGGGCATTCTGGTCGTTCAGAGATGCAATGGATTGCAAATGCTTCTTAATATCATGAATGAGAATTGCCTGGTTTTCGCTCTGCGAAAGCAGCATCTTATAATATTCCGTAAAATCTGTTTCCTTCTGCAGTAACAGCTGCACCTCTGTATATTTCCGATTTTTTTCCCGATTGTACTGATTGATTCCAAATACCAGCAGATTCATAAGTAACAGGAAAAAGGCACTGAGAGAGATCATCCGGTTCGTCCCGGGAGTCAATGTATACTGATCACCCATTCCCACAAAAGTAAGCATGATGAATATCGATGTGACGGGAATGATCATCAGCAGCACAACAGAACTATCGTAAGGATCTGTAGTTTTCCGCCGACTTTTGAACAAATGCGTAATCAGATAAATGACTGCAAAAAAAGAAATCTTGCTGCACAGGATAAAAAGAAGGGTATTGTGGAAAGAACCCATCTGCATATAAAAATGGGGGTGGTCATGATGGTCACAAGTCGTGTAACGACCGCTCCTCATATAGAGTTCATCATTATTCCCTTTCTTAGCATTATTACCGGTCACGTATCCCTCGCCCTGCTGGCTGACAACATTGCTGATAAGACCTCTTTTACTCTTGAAGTTATAACGGATAGTATCGGTTTCGTAGGAGGTGTCCCCGTCTTTGAAGACCGGTCTTCCCTTGGCTGTTCCTACAGAATCGACCACGCCACGGGCAAAAACCGTACTGTTGTCCATATCCATAGAGATGACATCAGCCTCCAGGTCAGCACCCGGATAACTCACCTTTCCCTGGCCGTAAAGATGGGCAAAGCCACTCTGCGTAAATACAATGGAGTCATTGGCTTCGTAGGCTACGGGAGCATCCAATGCATCCTTCTTGGGAGGCGCAGCCGCTACCGTATCTTGTTGCAACGAATCGGCAGGAAGCCCCTTCCCCCCTTGCAGGGAGTCTCCCATCTGCAAACTATCCCCTACCTGCAACGTGTCTGTCCGCTGAATATTCGGAGGCGCGACCTTCGCTCTACGGCGCTGAGAAGCAGCCCCACCGGAGAGAAGAAGCAAGACGAATAGTAGTATGAATGATATGAATGTATTTGCTTTCAATGGCGTCATTAACTAATAGTTTACGCTTGGAGGGGCAAAAGTACATAATTTATACGGATAATCTCCCTTTTTAAAGAAATTTAGATTG
>OGJJ01002445.1_pt1 | contig 11920 bp, 4 predicted proteins | sample 1572081 | NCBI WGS metagenome assembly OGJJ01 (sample SAMEA2582122, study PRJEB24529) | metagenome | biome: Human gut stool | place: China | collected 2011
TAATGTAAAGCTGGGTCTTTTTGTGTTATTTGAGAAACAAAATAGTGTTTGGATTTGTAGCCTCATTTTGAAAAAGATAATATTCTATATTAGAATGAAAAGATATATTAAAGGTTGCCTTTGTATATATGCGGATGCATTACATAGGCAACCTTTAGTTATTTAAGGGGTAATTACTAGGGAAATGTTTCTGCAATTTGTTTGGCAACGCGTTTTATAGCACTTCTGATGTCTGCGGATACGCTGAATCCTAAGGTGGTGTATGCACCGCGACATGAAGCTATCGGGCGGCCGGTGAGGTAATCTATGAAATTTACAGTTACAATGGATTTTTCTTCTAAAACATCTACCCCATATTTTACCATAAGCAGTTTTGACTGTTGTGTAGCAGTCAACTCGTTTATACGCATATCATTGATTAACTTAAGACGGGAGCCTTCTACGGCATCAAACAATTGTATCTCGTATTCCATCAATTGAGCCGGAATATGATAAGTGTCATTGTTGATAATTGAAGCATATTCATATTTTGACAAATCAACATTTTGCGATACGACACTTTTTGAGGCTCAACATGATGATTCTGTTATTCCGACTAAAAACAGGAATGTGATAATTATTTTATTCATAGAATTGTTATTTAGGTTCTATATGCAAATAATATCTTTCTTGTACTAACTCGTCAGTGCCGTCAGAAAGTTGATGCAACATCAACATATGAGTGGTTGGATTTTCCCAATACAATTCAGCTTTCACACCTTTCTCAGGCAGGCATTTGAATAAGTTTTCTTTCTCTTTGGCATCTTGTCCCTTGCCAAAATTGTTTTCCATCAGTGTCTTGATGGCTTTTTCTGTTGTTGGCGGAAAATCTGCATCTGATAGCGATTTATGATTTACCGGGATAATTTGGGAATAAGGAGCGTCGTTCTTTGCAACAATGTCGTATACCTGATATTCAAAATCTCTATCCAATAGGCAATAGGCTGTTAGATTCTGAGGATTCTGTAAGACAATCGTACCCCATTCAAGTCCTAAGAAGTCGCGATTATAAAGCGTTGTATTGAGCGAAGTCTCATATTCCACTTTTCCATGACGGTAGCCTTTAAGACGGCTTTTTACAGTACCACTCTTGAAAAAGTGTGAACTCCATTGTTTAGAAAGAATCTTTTCTTCTCCTTCTGCTGTAACATTATGTTCATAGATTTTGAACGTGTGAGGAAAATGATCTGCACTCCACACAATAGAATCGTAATAGTTTGTAAACTTAGGAAAAACTGTAGGCATATAATGACCGTTTATGTCCGTTATTCGAAATGTTATCAAATCGAGGGGTGATGGCAACAGACTTTCAATATGCATCAAGGGAGTAAATTCTGCCATAATCATCTTGAACTTAGCTTCTTCCGGCAAAGCCTCCGGCTGTTCCACCGGATTCTACCAGTTTCAGGCTATTTTCCTGATTTTGGGCATCTCCGGCATTACAGCCTGCCATTCTGGAAAGATTTGCGTAGCCGATAAATCCTCCTGCGATCTGTTCCTCTCCACCTTTACTCTGAACAGTATAACCACCAGGTATGCCTGCCACACTGCTGTCATCAATGTGGGAGCCAAAAATATCCAGAACACCGAGGGCACCGCCAAGAAGCTGTCCTGCATTATCTCCCAGCACATCCAGCTTCTCCATTTTCACAACTCCGCTTTTTCCGGAGTAACCTACAAAACCGCCGACGCTGTTCAGACCAGTTACATAATTTAATCCTGTTACGCTGCTGTTTTTGACAGAGCCATTTAACAGTGAACCGCCAAAACCTCCCGCCGTTCCGCTATATGTTACTTCATTATTCTGTCCGGATTTTGTCGCTGTGTTAGCACTGACGCCAAGTCCTGCATCTGGGCTTCCTGTGACATTTCCGTAATATACATAGCTTCGGAATGCATCCAGCACATCGGTTTTTCCAAGCTTTAAAAGATACTGTAAGACAGAGGTCTCACCATTGGCACTAATATTTGCAGCACCGGAAACATCCGCAATACCGAAGCATCCTCCGGCATATTCACCGGCTACTACAGAGCGAATCTTGTCTGCACGGATTCCGCTTTCTGGCTTATCCTTCTCGCCAAGAACTGCTCCACAAAGACTTCCTGCGAATCCTCCAGCTGCTTTTGCATACCCTGTATTGCTTCCATTTTGATAGGTTCCGTTTACAATCACGCCCCAGTCATCCCAAGCTGACACAGATGCACAACGAATGGTGGAAACAGTTGCATTCAAAACCTTGATCAGCTCTGCCGGAGCATTTACCATAAGAACATCCAGAAGTTTATTCAAAAGTCCCTGTTTTGTAGCTGTATCAATAGCTGCCACACTACCCGGATCTACTTTTCCGGCAAAACCGCCTACATAAGAAGTTCCATCTACACGCCTTAAATTTATGATACTGCAGGAGGTAGTTTCATCTCCCCAGATTTGGCCGCCGATCATTCTTCCCACATAGCCTCCGGCAAATCCTGCCGGATCTTTGTCTGCAATACCGGTTGCTTTGATCCTTGCACCGGAACGATATCCTTCCACATGGGACTGTTTCACGACTGGCACAAAGGTTTTTAATGCTGCCAGGCTGTCTGCACCTATAATCTTAAGGTCTTCCAGTGAAACTCCACCTGTGTTTGCCACAGAACCTGTGAGCATCTCACCAGCAAATCCACCACTGCTTCTATAAGCCTCTGCCAACTGAAGATCTGTTGCAGTTCCATTTGTTATGGTACCGCCTTCCATCCGTCCAACATAACCTCCAGCAGAACCGCCCTGTGTTGCTTTACTTGCCAGAATGCTCCTTCCTGCTGTGACTGCGTATCCATATGCATACTGAGAAATGATCTCATTTAACTGCTCTTGATCATTGACTTCACCAAGTGCCTGTAATTTATTACCGTAACTTCCATAAGAACCGACAGCACCAACCCATTTGTTCCAGGTATCCGTATCCAGTCCACGAAGCGGTCCATAAACAGCTGTATTCTTTTCTGTCGGATACACTGCCTGAAGAAGCGTCAGCGGATTATCTAGTTTGATAAGACCAAATAAAACCTTCAGACTTCCTGTATCTGCAACATTCGCACACCGCATCAGTCCGGTATAGCCTCCAGCATATTCTGTTCCATATACAGATCGGATACGATAGGCTGCACATTCCCTTACGGTTCCTGTGTATTCAGAGCCTTTCCACTTATCCGTATTATTTCCCCAAATCTGACCACCGTAGTTGTAACCTGCATATCCTCCGGCAAGTCCACGGTAAATGCCATCATCACTCTCAGCCTGAGCCCTCACAGCACCTCCACATGGAATACTTGTTGTTTCGCTGTTTTTGATCACTGGAACAAAGGACTGTAAAACTCCAAGAAGATTATCTGCCTTTATCAGACCTCCAAGAACATTTAATCCCTTTACCACATCTGCAGCACTTCCCGGCTCCATGGTTCCAACATATCCACCGGCACTTTCACGCCCTATGATATGTGCAAAATTATAAGAATTACTATTCTGAATCTGAACTCCAAGAAGTTCTCCTGCATATCCACCGGCTTTTCCCGTAACACCGTCTCCGTCTGTTGCAAGAACATTAAATCCGCCTGTTGCTCCATAAACATCTGAGCTGTCTATGATAGATGCAACTACAGTCAGTGCTGATAACAGTCCTGTCGTAGAAAGAACATGATCCAGAACACTTGCTCCACCGATGGCTGCCGTACTTCCCATAGCAGCTTTACCAATATAGCCGCCGGCATAACGATAACCATTTACCGCATATGCACTGTCATTTCCGTAATAACTGCTACCATCTTCCTGCTGCAGATTCTTCGGCTCACTGACACCTGTATGCTGCAATTTATTTACATCGGAATTGCTGATCTGTACACCAGTTCCGCATCCGATAAAGCCTCCGGCACTTCCGGCATCCGCATCGTTGGTGCTGTCTTTTTCAAGAGTACCTGTAACGGTAACGGTAAACCCTTTTTCTACAGAATTAACACTGGCATTACTGATCACAGGAACAAAAGCATTAACCAGGGAAAGTAATCCTGTCAGATCAACTACTTTTGTAAGAATTGATGACTTATCTCCAATCTCTGCAACCGCTCCGGCTTTTACCAGACCTCCGAAGCCTCCGGCATAACGAAGACCTTCTACTTTCAGAAGATTTTCTACTGCCGTTCCTTTTCCGGAATCAACAGCATTTGCTGAATTATCTACATGACCGCTCTGCATCTCTCCAACGAAGCCACCTGCATAGCCTTCTGCGTTTTCAAATCCACTGTCAGCCGTAACAGTCAATCCATCTGCGGTACCAGCAACTTTGCAATTTGTAATTTTGCTGGATGCAGCCTGCAAGACACTCGCCAACTCTTTCAGACTCAGAATCTTACCAAGAACACTGTTCAAAAGATCTCCTGTTGCATCTCCTGCCTCCGCTGCACTTCCGGACCGCATGATTCCTATATAACCACCGGCATGATACGGCGCTGTGACTTCTTTTACATTGGTCACATCAGAGTTCTTCACCATGACTGCTTTTCCATTACCGATATATCCTCCGGCATCTCCAAGCGCCACATCATCATTTTTTCCGGATGCTGTTACGACTAAGTTTTTTCCTTCAATAGAAGAATCGGAAATTCTCGGATAAGCCACATCCATGACACTGAGAAGTTGATTTACATCCAAGAGGCCCAGTAACTTAATAGAACCTGTCTGTGCCACATCACCAGGCATCAGCCTTCCTGCAAAACCACCGGCATAGCTGGTTCCCTTTATATAAGAGAGTCCGGTAATATTTGTTGTTGCAATCGCACCAGCCTCGCCTTCGGTTGTTCCATCCTCACTATTCGTGTCTGCTTTGAATCCGGAATTGTTGTTTCCATAGTTGATATCTACTGCCTGTCCGTCTCCCACAAAGCCGCCCGCCATATCAGCGGATACCTGAGGGTCAGAACCATTCGAAACATAGGCAATAGAAGTATTATTGAACTCCGGTCTCAGGGCACTGACAACTCCAAGCAGATTCTCTAATTCAATTCCTGTCAGTTTTGATGTAGTGGAATCTCCAGCACTTAATGCATCTCCAGCTTTAGCAAAACCTGCAAAGCCTCCGGCTTTTCCTGATGTTGCAGATGCAGTAACAGTTTTCAGGTTGCTGATCTTAGTGTCCCTTGCTCGTCCACTAATGCATTCTCCAATAAAACCACCACTATAACCTTTCTCATTGCCAGTAAACACACTATATCCTGACGAAACACCTGAAACAGTGCTGTCAACTGTAAACGTCTCAATCATCTGCCCTACAGAAAGAAGGCTGTCAATTTTCAAAAGCGGTAATCCAAGAAGTTTAATACCACCAACATTAGCAAGAGTACCACTTCCGAAATATCCGGCAAATCCTCCTGCACACTTTCCAGCCGTTACAGAATTCAGATTTGTGACGGATATTTTCCTTACTTCTCCACCTGTTCCATAACCGATAGCACCTCCGGCACGACCATTCTCTTTATCTGACGCAGTAACTGTAAGTCCCAAAGAGCCTCCGTTTACGGAACAATCTTTACATTCAAAACGCATGTAGTCTGCTGCTGTAACTGTTCCGCCAAGGACATCACTGACACTGGTCATTTTAGCGTAACCTAAGATTCCTCCAGCATTCTCTGTTGCTGAAACAGACATGCTTTCTGATGCAGTAATACTATTAGAATGCTCATTAAAACTGTAAGAAATACTGTTTTTTGCAAGCATACGATTCAAAGCTTTTGTAGTTGATTTTGAACCATCTGCAAGTTCTGAAGTATTAGAAACCTGAACAGCTCCGGCATATCCTACAAGTCCACCGGCATATTTGCCACTGGCATCTAGGGATATCGTACTTCCACCAATGGTACATCCGCTTATAACAGAAGGGCGAAGTCCCACCAGGTTCAAAATATCCATATCCGTAATATTACCGTTCAACAAACCTGTAAGAAGTTTTTTCACAAGATCAAGAAGACCTTTATTTTCATCAATAGATGTAACAGCACCAAGGGTTGCTAAGCCGGCAAATCCTCCGGTATAATCTTTTCCGGACACTGTACCAAGAGAAGAAATACTGCAGTCCACGGCATAACTGTTACGCATTTCTCCTATAAATCCACCTACATAACCACTTTCCTTACCAGAGCTTCCTGTCGCAGATACATTTGCACTGCCATTAATGCTACATCCAAGCATTACTGTATTGACCGGGAAATCAGCTATTTGGATTCCCAGATGATCCAGTGCACCTGCAACAACTGCATTGGAAGCACGGCCAATAAATCCTCCTGAGTAATCTGTACCATTAACACTCTCAGTACCATTAACTGAACATCCAGTCATTACAGCACCTATTGTTTCACCAGCAAATCCACCTGTATAATTCTGCCCAGATATCATATCATTGCCAGATACTGAACAATTGCTGAACACCGGATTCACATAGCCAATTGGAATCAGGTTTCCAACACTTAGAACACCTCCATTCAAAAGCGTTGTAATCAGATCCCCAAGACCTAATACTGGAATCAAGTTTAATAAAGTACTAAGTGCGTCCGTTACTCCTTTAAGCACTCCTGAAAGAGCTTCATATTTTGTAATACCCGAAATGTACCCGACAAAACCACCTGTCCAGCTGTTTGCATTAGATACTCCTGATAATCCTTCTACATGACAGTCTAATATTTGTACATTTCCTTTTACAACGCCGGCAAAAGCTCCTGTTGAAAAAGATTTTGGATCCTTTTCCAACCCACTTGATAATCCCAGGACTTTTAAAACTCCGGTCAACACTACACCAAGCAAACTAAAATCTTTTTTAATAGAATTCGTTGTCGTTGATACAGAAACTCCTGATAAGGTAAGATTTTTTACGACAACCTGTTTTGATGAAATCTGTAATGAACTGTCATATGGGGTCGATAAACTTCTGAAAAATCCAACACCATATTCCGTGTCCGAGCTACTTCCATTTGAATAAGCACTCTGATTAATTGCTGTGTCCTGTACAATCTTTACGTTACTGATTTTGACATTAGCACCTTCTGTCATTCCCTTGCGGCCTTCCATATTTCCCTGGAAGTTCTTTATAGGAGTCCAGTTATCATCTTTCCCATTAGAATTTGTCCCTTCTTTGGAAAGATCAATATCACGAAAGATAATATAATTCGCATCCTTACTGTATTTATATCCAGATCCTGCAATATTGGTATTGCTATGTTTTGACGTATCATAAGTAAGTACATAAGTTTTATTCTCATCAACTGTTATACTTTCCGAATCTATATCATCAGTAAAACCACTTTCATCCCCACTGCTTGTAAAAGCTTCTGCATCATCACTTCCTGTCTCAGCTGCTTCCTCGCTATCTGACGGAATCATATCAATCAAATCACTGTCATTTACAGTTTCATCTGCTTCAACGGATGCCGCTTCGGAATCACTGGCAGTACTTTCTGTTGCAGTTACTGTCATATCGGCTGACTCCTGAATCGTACTACTTACATACACATAACACTGTGTAGCTTTTGTACCAGCTATATCCCAAGATGGATTATCCAAATATTCTGTATCATTCAGCTTATGAGCACCGTTTTTATTAGCATACAATTCCTTTCCGGACCAATTATATGTATCATTAAACTTTACAATATCCGCATCACCCGGATAATACAGTACCGTTTTGTATTCTGATGTATCCGCTGCCGGTTTCCAGTCTGTATATCCCCCCAGTATTCCCTCATTTTTCTCTCTTGTTTCATATACTCGCCAGATTGGTTCTGTCACATCCGTATCTGTTCCGATTGCCCGAAGCTGTGTTTCATTTCCAATCAGAATATAATTTTTATCACCAATCTTTTTTACCACCTGACCGAAATAATTTCTTCCTTCATAGTCGGACGGATATGCGCTAGTAATATCCTGAGTTGTCTCCTCTGTCCCAGCCTTATTAGCAAGAAGCTCCGGTGTTTCTGTTGTAAATGAAGAAGCAAGCACATAATTATGTGTTTTGCTGTAAGTAAGATAGGAACCATCTTCCAGTGTAAAAACCTGTCCCATTCCAACTTTTTCAGCAATATAATCCTCGCTCATTACAGGTTCGCTGTCTGAAGATTTCCCTTTCATCAACTCAAGCTGGTATCGGTTATACACATAAATCGTATCAGTCACTGAATCATATACTGTGTTGCCCGTGCGCTCTGATGATGAAGTGATGCTACCTGTAAAATCTGATGGGAAATTCCAGACATTTTCATTATCTATTGGAATATCATTCATCAAACAATAGGAAGCGTCTGATGCATAGGTAAGTTCTGCACCATCTGCAAGGACCTTGTCCCCTTCACCAACATTTCCATCTTTGTCTCCGGAAAACATCTGTGTTCCTGTACCGATTTGCAGAAGTTGCTGGTAATTGTAGATACATATTTTTCCATCTTCATAATCTGGATTTGCTTCTTCCAAAGTATCTGAGGTGTTTTCATCCTCGATAATTGTTTCTTCTCCATCTGTAAATCCTTGATCTTCAGAATTACCAAATTCCTCTGTTACTTCAGAACTAATATCTGTATTTGGCTCTGATTCTCCTTCAAAAGAATCAGGAATATCACTTTCCGTGATATCAGATATTTCAGATGTATCACTGCTGAAACCATCCTGTTCCGATATATCTGTAATTTCACTATTGGTCTGCACATTCATTCTTTCTGAATCTTCAGCATTCGCAACTACGACTTGCGAAGATAATAATGTAACACACAGAACAACTGCTGTAATTCGTCTTAAAACACTCAATTTCTTGTTCATAAAATCGCCTCAAATCTTCTGTCATGCTTGACTTTTTGTTACTTTTAACCACTCTGGCTGCTTTGCTGCCGCCGTCAAGCACTGGATCAGTTTTTTAGAAAACACTCCGCATTCACCATTTGAAATCATCCGTATTGCTTCTTCCGGTTCGTATTTTCTTTTGTATGGACGATCATTGATCAATGCATCGTAAGCATCGACAATCCCAACGACCTGTGCACACATTGGAATCGCATTTCCTTTTAAACCATCCGGATATCCTGATCCATCATATCTTTCATGGTGGTGTCTGCATATTTCATAACTATATTGGTTCAGCTTTTCCGTTATTACTCCTTTTGGGAATCTCCGGGTCATCGCTGCACCTACTAATGGATGTTGTTTTACTACATTCATTTCTTCATCTGTCAACTTTCCATTTTTATTCAAAATTTCAATTGGTACTTTTATCTTTCCAATATCATGAATCGGTGCCAAATGGGCTACTGAAGCAATTTCTTCATCCGTAATTCCGTATTCCGGATAATTCTTCTGCAATTGAAGATATACCTGTTTCGTATAGAAACTGATATCATCTTGATACCCTGATTCAACTATCTGATTATGATTCAATACAGTAGTTAAAAGCGATACCATATCCCAATACTGCTTTGCCATATCCTGTTCTTTTTTTATGAGTTCTCTTTCCATCTTTATAACCGTGTTCTGGACAATCTTCTCATTATGTAAGGTGATAATTGCAGTATTCTCATTTGCATCTATATATTTTTTTGCTTCCATCCAAACATATGCATTCTTATCTTTTCCGGTAATTCTGCGATATGGAAGATCTTTTTCCATACATCCATCAACTAGTCTTTCTTCTAATCCTTCACTTGATAAGAAGTCATGAACCATTTTTTTGTCAGAAGCATACACGTATCTTTCTACATATTGGCTTATGAACTCTTCATAGCTTTCTGTTTTTCTTACTTTCTCATACACTTCACGGATATGTGAATACACACACTCGTAGCTTTTTTCCTTTAAGTTCAGTTTTAATACAACATAAAATCGTCCAAAATATTCATCTTCTCCAGGGCGGATAACGTCTGAAACCTTTACACTCTCTAATTTATTATTGTATGTATTCTGCAAACTCAACAATATTTTATGTATCTTGCAGGTATCTTCTAAATTTCTGGAACAAAATCGATCTTCTTCCAAACAACGATTAATTGCCATTGTTTCCTCTACGCACGATATAATATCCATTAAAGAAATGTTCTCCGGTTGTTTTGCCAGCATATAGCCACCATTTGTACCTTCACAGGCAGTGACTATTTTTGCATTTTTCAGTTTTTTCGCTATTTTAGGAACATAATTAGCAGAAACATTTAGCTTCCGTGATAATTCTGATGTAGATACCATCCGTTCCTGTGCTGCTAAGTAACACACAATTCTAATTGCGTAATCTGTTGAATTTTTTAGTTGCATCGTTATCCCTCTAATCTAAGCCCTGCAAAGTCCTAGTTTATATCAAAAAAAATATCAAAAATTGATATCTTCATTGTCTTTCACTGATAATTTATTCTCATTAATTACGATATTATACGCTATTAAATTCATAAATATAATGCGCAACGAACGAAAAATTTTTAACGTTTTTTTGTTCGAAGTGCTCCATTTAAGACAAATATGCAAAAAAACGAACCACACTAACCATGTTGTTGTGTGATTCGTTATCTTTTATAACAATTCCAATATTTTTAATATTATAATTCCGTTTCGAACAGCTAACATCTCAGCTACGTTATCAAAGTCCATCCCCGTTAGTTTTACTATTTTTTGCAAGCGATATGAAACTGTCCGAGCATGCACGCCCATTAGTTCAGAAGCTTTTCGAATACTTTGTTTATGATTCAGATAGCATTCTAGCGTATCGATCAGTTCTCCATTTTTCTGAATATCATACTGATGAATTTCATGCACTGTATCTGGTATATATGTTCCTAATTGCTTTTCATCTTTAATATTCGCAAAAATATGAAAAAAGCCTAATTTTGAACAATCCACCACTGATTTATTTGCATCTCCTACTATTTTTCTAATGACATCAATATATTCTATTGCAATTTTAGAGTCTGCGAAAGATTCTTTCAGATTATGGTAACCCTTAACCTTATTTCCTACCCCAATCAGAAATTCGTATTTCGATTTTTCTTCTTTCAATTGCTCTTGTATCATTCTTTGGAACTCTTCCAGTTTTTTTCTTAAATCCTGTTTTCCTTCTGTCCTGTTTTCTTTATGAATATATATAACCTGGTTCGTGTTACAATAAATATACTCTCTCGGTACGAAATCTAAAATTGCTTTTTCTATAACCTCCATCTTTTTTCTTTGAAAAACAGTAAAATTATCTTTATGCTTTCCAGTTTTCAAATAACAGGTGACAACCCTATAATCTTCAGTCACATCAAGTTTAAACAAATTTGCAACATCATCTTCCTCCGCTTCAGACAAGGATCCATTTAACAATCTGTACTCCAAATCTCTATGATATTTTTTCTCCATATTTTTATTAGTTATAATTTGAGTCAGAACATATAATAAAAGAGGCATTAAACTATCTAACGTTATAAAATCCAGCTCTCTTAATGGTCCATTCACTTCTGAAACCACCAAATAAAACGTACACTGGTTTAAAATATTGATTTTTCTAATATATTCAACATTTTTTCTCTTTTGCCTCATATATTCATATCTCGAAATAATGTTGGGAACATACTTTTCATAATCATCTACGATTATTAAATCACTTTCTTCTGATGTACTTGAATACATGTAGTGAAAATCTTCATCATACAAAACTATTGGATTCCCCAGTATCCTCCCTGCTCTGTCAAACAGATTCTCTAATGATCTGTACTCACTAGTTTCTTCTGGAAAAAGGCGATTAAATTCATCACGTGTCATTTTAGAATAGATAAATTTTGCGATTTCAATACTTTGAGTACGAGACAGTACATATTTAATAACTTGCCAAAAGGTCATATTTTGTGAAAGTTCCAA
>OGJJ01002452.1_pt1 | contig 11899 bp, 10 predicted proteins | sample 1572081 | NCBI WGS metagenome assembly OGJJ01 (sample SAMEA2582122, study PRJEB24529) | metagenome | biome: Human gut stool | place: China | collected 2011
ATTATGTCATAGCAAGGGTGTGCTGCTTGAAGTACGAAAAAACAACCCCAACATTGGTAGTGTAAAATAGTTTGTGTTTTTGGTAAAAAATAACTCCTTTTTGGTAAGAATTCAGATATGACAATTCTTATCGAAAAGGAGTATTTTTTATGGCAGTTGCAAAAGAACAAATTCGACAGATCATCTCAGAAAACAACATTAATAGCGTTGCAGATATATACACGCTTCTGAAAGACAGTTTCAAGGATATCCTGCAGGAGCTGATGGAGGCAGAACTGGATGCAACTCTTGGCTACGAGAAAAACCATAAGGGAGATCTACAGACAGACAATAAAAGAAATGGTCATTCTACAAAAAACTTAAAGAGTCAATACGGTGAATTTCAAATCGACGTACCAAGAGACCGTAACGGTGAGTTTGAACCAAAACTCATCCCTAAATACCAGAGAGATATTTCCGGGATTGAGGAAAAAGTGATATCTTTATATGCCCGTGGTATGAGTACACGTGACATCCACGACCAGATCCAGGATCTTTATGGAATTGAGCTATCAGCTGAAATGGTCAGCAAGATCACAGACAAAATACTTCCTCAGGTTAAGGAATGGCAGTCCCGTCCTCTGAACCCGGTTTATCCGTTTGTCTTTATGGACTGTATTCATTATAAAGTACGTGAGGATGGCAGAATCCTGAGTCGTGCTGCGTATGTAGTTCTTGGCGTTACAGTGGAGGGATACAAAGATATCCTCAGCATCACAGTAGGCGCAAATGAAACCAGCAAATTCTGGCTTGGGATGCTTAATGATCTTAAGAACCGCGGAGTAAAAGATGTCCTTTTCTTCTGCGTGGATGGTCTTCCGGGTTTTAAAGAAGCTATTCAGGCAGTTTATCCGCAGGCAGAGATCCAGAGATGTGTGATCCATATGCTACGCAATTCTTTCAAATATGTAAATTATAATGATCTGAAAAAGTTTTCCTCGGATTTCAAAGAAGTGTACAATGCTCCGAACGAAACAGCCGCTTTAACAGAGCTGGAAAACATGAAAGAAAAATGGGGGAAGAAATATCCGTACGCGATCAGTAACTGGGAAAATAATTGGGAAGATGTAAGTTCCTTTTTTCAGTTTTCTAATGATATCAGACGCATTATGTACACGACAAATATCATAGAAGGATTGAACCGCCAGTATCGGAAAGTCACGAAAACGAAAAGCGTATTCCCAAGCGATTCTGCATTGGAAAAGATTCTGTATCTTGCCAGCGAGAACGTAGTCAAAAAGTGGACGCAGAGATACCGGAACTGGGATCAGGTATTGAATCAGCTGATAGTCCTTTACGGAGAACGGCTTACTGCTTATCTGTAAGAGAAAAGAAAAGCAGGAATGGGGAAGCTCTTTTAAGCCCCTTATTCCTGCTCTCTGTCTATTCCTTCGGCATTTATAATATTGCCAGAAATTTCCGATCCTATTCCAGAGGTCGGGTGTGGGCAGAGCCCACAAAAGGCAATAATCATGATGCCTTACTTGTCATGCAAAAAAATCGAAAATGATGTATATAATTTTCCTACATGGCAATACTGTAAGTACAAAGATATATTCGACAGCCGCATAATCATTAATTCGACAGCAAAATTTTACATATCTATTTCTTATCAGAAAGATTTACTTTCCATAGACACAAGAATTTTTACACCCTCTGAAAAAGCACTAAATCCGTCAAAAGTTCAACGGGTTCAATGCTTTTCTTGTGTTCAGTGAAGTTTTTTAGAATTAGAGTGGCAAACCGCCCTTTTCCACACTTCAAAAAGCCTTGGAAATGCTTATTTTATGCGGGTTAAACTGCAAATTGTTTCCACATGCTCCGTAGCCGGAAACATATCAAATCCTACTGCTTCCTTCGCCTTATACCCCAGCTTCTTCATATAAGCCAGATCTCTTGCCAATGTCTCTGGGTTGCAGGAAACATAAACTACTTTTTTCGCTCCCATCTTTGCAATGGAATCCATGAACTCTTCGGTACTTCCACTTCTCGGGGGATCCATGATGACTACGTCGGCTTTTTCACCAGCCTCTGCCATATTGACCAGGAAACGGCCGGCATCATTGCAGAAGAAATGGATATTGGATATCTGGTTCATTTTGGCGTTGTTGATGGCATCCCGGACTGCATCCTGGTTTAATTCCACGCCGATCACATTTCCGGCTTTTTTGCTTGCAATAATACCAATAGTTCCTATACCACAATACGCATCCACAACCGTCTCTTTTCCAGTCAGTCCAGCCAGCTCCAGAGCCTTTGTATACAATTTCTCCGTCTGGACCGGATTTACCTGATAGAAAGAACGGGAAGAAATACGGAAGCTACAGCCGCACAGCGTATCCACAATATATCCTTTTCCATACAGCACATGCTCCTTTTCCCCCAGTACCATGCTGGTTCCCCGTCCATTGATATTCTGGACAATGGTGGTGATCTCCGGATGTTTCTCTCTTAATGCCTTTACGAAATTATTCTTTGACGGAAATACAGGGGAAGCTGTTACCAGTACCACCATGATCTCCCCACTTTCAAAGCCTCTGCGGATCAGCACATGGCGCAGCAGGCCATAACCTGTATCTTCATCAAATGTACGGATCTTAAAGGACTTTAACATACCGCGAATAGTGCCAATGATCTCATCTGCCTTCTGGTCCTCGATCATGCACTTCTCCACAGGTACTACATTATGGGTATTTTCCTGATAAATACCGGAAATAATATTGCCCCTTCTATCCCTATCAAATACAGCATGAACTTTGTTTCTATAATAAAACGGATCTTCCATTCCTATCATGTCTTTTACAGGACAGATTCCCTTCAACAACGTTTCCAGACGCTTTCTTTTCGTCTTTAACTGCTCTGCATAAGGCATATCCAGCATCTGACATCCGCCACACTGACGCATAACAGGACACATGCTCTTTTTAGCGTTCTTCTTTCCCTTTTCCACGTTCTGGCCAGACTGCTGTTTCAGAACCGGCTTTCCAAACTTTGCCGCCTTCTGTTTCTGCTCTGTTCTCTGCTTCTGCTCTGGCTTTACCCCTTTCACAGCTCTGCTTTCCGGTCTTTTATTTTCCCTTTTGGGGCTTCCCTGTTTTTTTCCTTCCTGTACTCGTTTTCCCTGTATTCTATTTTCCTGGGATTTATTCCCTTGAACTTTCTTTTCCTGTTTTTTCTTTCCCTGCACGTTTTTTTCCTGCATTTTTACACCTTTTTTATTCATATTCTATCGACAATTTATTTCTTCGCTCTTATAATCGTACTTATTAACATCCAAACATCCTAAAACAACGAGGTGACATTTATGAGCGAAACATCCACATCACAAGATCCTGTTTCTTACTATATTGACCATACTATATACACTGGCCGCCCGGCAGATACTACCAGCCGTCTTCCAAAGGAGATACGCACCTATGACCTGTTAGACTCCCTTGGAATCGCCTATGCCCGTGCAGACCATGACACACTTCCCACTATGGAAGCATGCCAGGAAGTAGGTAATCTTTTAGGCATTGAAATCTGCAAAAACCTGTTTCTTCGCAATACCCAGAAAACTGCCTTCTATTTGCTGATCCTTCCAGGCAGCAAAAAGTTCAAAACAGCCGCTCTCTCCAAGCAGATCGGCAGCGCCCGCCTTTCCTTTGCCGAACCGGAATTTATGGAACAGTACCTTAACATCACTCCCGGTTCTGTCAGTGTTCTCGGTCTGATGAACGATCCAGAAAACAAAGTCCGGCTGCTCATAGACAAAGATATCCTAAAGAATCATCCTTACTTCGGATGTCATCCATGCATCAACACCTCCAGCCTGAAATTCCGCACAGAAGACCTGTTAAACAAGATCCTCCCTGCTATCCACCATGACTATACCATGGTAGATCTTCCATACGCAGACTAGTCCAGCAAACTTAGCAGATACATCTTTAATGCATTCCCAACCTGCAAAGATACCTGAAGCTGGCCGCAACGGTCCCTTAGATCGGGGCCGTTGCCTTTCTTAACCACTCTTTCTCCTGGTCATCCATATATGGACTGATCTTCTCAAACACCTCTTTGTGATATGCGTTAAAAAGAGCAATATCTCTCTCTGTCATCAGTTCTTTCACTACCGCATCCTTATCAACCGGCACAAAGGTAAGAAACTCAAACTTCATAAACTGGCCATACTGGTTCTTCTCATCCTTTACGCAAAGGATCAGGTTCTCTGTACGGATTCCATGGCTTCCTTCAATATAAAGTCCCGGCTCATCAGAAGTGATCATTCCAGCTTCCAGAACACCATTATCATGCCGCTCCGGCACCATACGGAAGCGGATACCATTTGGTCTTTCGTGAACATTTAACAGATAACCCACACCATGACCAGTTCCATGGTCAAAATTCAGTCCCCTGCTCCAAAATGGCTCTCTTGCCACATAATCAAGGCTTAAGCCTCTGCACCCATATAAAAATTTCACTTCTTTTAATCGCAGCATGCTTATAAGGACCAGAGTAAAATGCTCTTTTTCTTCCTCTGTCAGCTCTCCTAACGCAATGGTACGGGTAATATCTGTAGTTCCCTCATAATACTGGCCACCGGAATCTACCAGATAAAATCCATGATCTTCCAGTACCGTATCACTTTCCTTTGTTGCAGAATAGTGACACATAGCCGCATTCGCCCCATAAGCAGAGATCGTAGCAAAGCTTGGCTCAATATAGCCTTCCTGCTCCTTCCTGAATTCCTCTAACTTATCCTGGACACCCAGCTCTGTAAGACGTTCTTTTCCAATATGGTGCTTTAACCAGTAGATAAAACGGGTAACAGCTACACCGTCCTTAATATGAGCCCTCTTCTCATTTTCAATCTCAACCGTATTCTTCACTGCTTTCGCATCAGAAGTGGGATTCATCTTATCAACCAGTTCATTCTTATCCTTTAGCACGTTATACAACGCATAATTGATATGCTGCTTCTCCATAAGAATCTTATGTCCGGTAATATCTATTGCCATTTTATAAATATCATCATAAGGCAGTATTTCTGTTCCTAAATTTTTCAGGTATTTAACCATATCTATATCATGATAATTATCCATATATGGATATGCTTCTCCGTGAAGCACTTCTTCATTTACAAACAGATACAATTTATCCTCTGTTACGATCACGTAGGAAAGCACTACCGGATTATAAGCAATATCATTTCCCCTGATATTTAACAGCCATGCAATATCATCCAGAGATGTCAGGACATACATATCTGTATGTTCCTTCTTCATTTTTGCACGAAGCTCTTTTAATTTTTCTTCTGCTGTCTTTCCTGCATATTTCTCATGTAATGCCCATGCCGGCTCCATGGACAGCGCCGGACGGTCTTCCCAGATCTCACCCACCAGATCATCACTGCAAAGGATCCTTGCATCCTTTTCTTTCAGGCGCTTTTCCAGATCAATGCCGGTCAATGCATTGACTACTCTTCCGTCAAAACCCAGACAGCCATTTTCCGGCACTTCTGCTTCCAGATATCCGGCTACAGAAGGCACTCCTTCCTGCCCCATTTTCATCATTTTTACAGAAGTTCCCTGAAGCTGTACTGCCGCCTGGACAAAATATCTTCCATCTACCCACAGGCATGCTTCCTTCATGGTCACTACTGCAATTCCCGCAGAACCGGTAAAACCTGTCAGGAACTGTCTGCATTTAAAATGATCTCCCACATATTCAGACTCATGAAAATCAGCAGTAGGCACCATATAGGCATCCATGCCACGTTCCTTCATCTTTGTTCTGAGCAATTCTAATTTCTGATCCACGGTCATTTTTTCCGCTGATCCGCCATTCATTGTATTCATATTCTATCTCCTTCTCCTGTACTCACATGGCTGCATATTTTCATCTATATCCATCCAAAGTGTCTGCATGCCTTCCATACTCCATCCCGGGCAATATCATCTGTCACATAATCAGCCGCATCTTTCAGCTTCTGGACTGAATTTCCCATGGCAATCCCGGTTCCTGCTGCCTGAACAATCTCATAATCATTCATGCTGTCTCCAAATGCCACCGTCTGGCTTATATCCATTCCATAGTATTCACATAAACGTACCAGTCCATTTGCCTTGGATGCTTGTATTTCTATAATATCTGCCCCTAACCGGCTGGAAAATAATGGAAATTTAAGTTCCGGAAAATGTGCCTCCAGATCAGACACCGGACCAGCTTCTCCAATATAAGCTAACGTGCGTACCGGCAGTTCCAGCATTTTCCAGGGATCCTGAAAATCACGCATGCTCTCTCCCCAGCGGATCTTGTCGATCCGTTCTACCTCTGCCGGATTCACAAAGTAATCCTTATCATCGATCGTCAGCCCCACGGCAATTTCCCTTTCTTCCCCATAGGAAAGCAGGCGTTTTAAAAGCTCTTTATCCATAAAATGCTCATACAGCAGTTCATCCCCGGCAACCACACGGGTTCCATTCATATGGATCACTGCATCTGGCCTTATCTGTTCTTTGTAGCCCACACTGACCATTCCATCCATATTTCTGCCGCTGGCGATGACGATAATACTGTCTTTTCGCAGCATCTCCACCGCTTCTATGGCACTGTCCGGTATCTTCCATGTAGCCTGATCTAAAAGTGTCATATCCAGATCAAAACTTACGATCCTTTTCTTATCTGTTTTGCTGCCTGTCTTTTTATTGATCATCTGAAAAACTCCTCATTGCGGTATACATTAAAAAACGTAACTGTTCAGAGCCAACCTCCAAAATGCTACGCATTTCGTCGATGTGGCGTATCCGCCAAATAAAATTTCAAAAACAGTTTTAAAAATGCAAGCATTTTATACCTGTTTTTTGAAATTTTGCTTGGCTCTGAACAGTTACAAAAAAACAAAATCGGGGCTTTTCAAACAGCCTCTTTTCTGTTATACTATAATAGTTATGAACATCGGAGTATGGCGTAGCTTGGTAGCGCGCTCGGCTGGGGGCCGAGAGGTCGCAGGTTCAAATCCTGTTACTCCGATTTTCTTTTTTTATTAAGGGTTTTTGATGATTTTAGTCATCAGAAGCTCTTATTTTTTTGATCACCGTTCCAGATGATACCGAATTGCTGTATGCTTTGCACTTCCGCAATTCTAAAAACATCCCTAATCCGCTTATTTTTCTTTAAATACTGGCTTCTTACTCATGTTTTTAGCAGGTCCCAAGTCCAAAAATCCTCCTGCTGGCAAGCCTGTTCCGGATTTCCACTCTTTTGCCCCTGGCATCATCATATAGATTCTATCGAAAAAATATTAAATTATCAATATTTTTCACCTGCAAATCCAAAAACTTCTTAAATGTTTTCTCGGAATCTTTCTGTACCTGATTTTGCGAAAAGATTTTTTGTCAGCCGCAAAGGCAGGTGCATGAAAGACTCCGAGAGAACCTATAACATAAAAGGAGTGAGCATACCATTTCATATACTCACTCCCAAATCCTGTCTTACTTATTTGTACCTTTTATTCCTCAACGCTCTCATTTCTATGCTCCATATTCCTGAACAAATGGGTACAGATCAGGATCGCTACCACAATAGACAGATAGTCTGCTGCAGGCTGTGCATAGATAACGCCTTCCAGTCCAAACATATGATTTAAAATAAAGATCAGCGGGATAAAGATCAATCCCTGACGACAGACAGTCAGGACCAGCGACGGGATCGCTTTTCCCATTCCCTGGATCGTATTGATACACAGGAACAAGATCCCCAAAAACGGTGCTGACAGCTGCAATGCAATGACCATCTGGATACCATAGGCAATAACCTGGGCATCATTGATAAATACCTGTACCAGTGTTTTTCTTGCTGCCATCATAAGCAGTGTCAGGATCGTTCCCATGACCACAGACACAATACCTGTAAATTTAAATACCTGCATCAGACGTTTCTTATTTCCTGCGCCATAATTATATCCGATCAGCGGCTGGATACCTACGCAAAGCCCGATCTGTAATAACACTACCAGCATATTCGATTTCATGGCAACGCCCATTGCCGCTACCGGCGTATCTCCATATCCTACTAATGCCTGATTCAGGACAATGTTTGCAAAACTCATTAAAATATTATTTAAGGAAGCAGGAATACCAATTGCTACAACTCCCCTTGCGATTCCTCCGCCTATCTTAAAATACTTTAAACTAATGGTCAAAGTAGACTTTTTCCTAAGAAAATACTGCAGATAAAACAGGCATGCTGCAATATTTCCAATGATCGTAGCCAATGCTGCGCCTGTTACTCCCCAGCCTAACATCAGGATCATAACTGGATCCAGCACAATATTTACAATAGTTCCAAGCAGGTTTCCCACCATAGACTCTCTGGCCGCGCCTTCTCCTCTTAAGATATTGGCAAATGCAGTGGAAAACAGGATCGTTGGCGCACCAATGGAAATGATCAGCAGATATTTTCTGGCAAAACCAATGGTATTTTCACTGGCTCCGATCAGTCTCAAAATCACTTCCATCCCAAGTACAGAAAAAATTGCCACGATCACGCCCAGTCCCAGTGCACCATAGCAGCAGAATGAACTGATATGCCAGGCACGCTCCTTATGCTTTTCTCCCAGTGCCCTGGAAATAGCCGAACTTCCACCGATGCCAAACAGGTTTCCAAGTGCCATAAAAATCATAAATACCGGTGTTGCTAAAGATACAGCAGCAACCTGCAGCGGATCCTGGGTCTGACCAATAAAAAAGGTATCTGCCATGTTATAAATGACAACTACCAGCATAGATATCATGGTAGGAACAGCCATAGTAGCCACTGCTTTAGGTACCGGAACTTTTTCAAACAGATCCGTATTGGTTTTCATTCATTTCTCCTTTCTTTTTCCCACATTTTCTCCATTGTATGCTTTTTACATTTTGTCTTATTTTTAACGTATTTAAGCCATTTTTCATAAGCATTCTGCCATTGTGAACTACATCGGCAATTGAATTACCGAGCATCTGATTACGAAGCATAGCTCCGTAGCTTCAGAGGTGCGTCCATGACACCCGTACTGCTACCCAGATGGGTTACACAGCTACTTTTATTGTTTTTGTACTGCTCAGCCCGGTTACGGGCATATCAATTTCTTTGCCGGATACGGCATGATACTTTCTCAAAATATTATAAGCTCCTACTGCATCTGCATTGTAGATCACGGTATCTACAATGTAGATGCCACGCTTTTTTCGATTTCTTTTCTCTGCATAAATGTGCGATACTTCTTCTGACTGCGGCGGACATTGACTGGAATAGCTTTCTTCCTGTCTTATCAGGCAAATCCCTTTCATTTTAAGCTTATATTCTAACTGCATATAGATACGGGCATATGGCAAACCGTGAAGCTTCTGGTTGGTTTTCCTCCCCAGGTTTCTCTCTTTACAAATCCCCTTTATATCTCCAATTACAACTGTATGAATATCATTCTTTACACAATAGTTCGTGATATATCGTGTCATCTTATGAATATAATCTTTGATACAGTCATTTTTCTTTTGATAGAGTTTCTGCAGATGCTTAGATGTTTTCAGATCCTCCATTTCCCTTGCAGCCTGGATCCGGCCCCATTGTGACTGGACTCTCGCGATTTCCTTGTTATAAAAATAAGAAAGAGAAAGATATTCCCTTCCAATAATAAAAGTTTTCCCTACATTATCATAACAAGTCATAAGATTATGCAAGCCCAGATCAATCGACAGATAATGTCCATTATCCTCTTCTGGCAAAACATCTTCCACCTCATAAATAACAAGGATCCTGCTGGTTCCGTCATTTGCCGGAGGATATATTTTTATCTGTTTTATGATATCCATGTTTGAAAAAACAGGATTTTTCAAATAAAGGTATGCAGCACGAATATCATAGGTATGAGCCATATATTCCTTCAGCTTTTTTGGTAAAGAAAGTCTTACATTATAAGAGCCGTTTTCATGTTGAATACCATTTTGCATATACGTAATCGGCATTTTATCTTTCTTATATCTTGGTGTTCCCGGATTCTCGATACCTCCACTTTCTTTTAACCGGTAAAAAGATTTCCATGACTTGTCCAAAAGCTTGCAGATTTCCTGTGCAGTCTGTGACGGGAGTGATTTGAACCACAGATCATCTTTATGCTTGGACTTCTGATAATACCAGTCAGGATATTTCTCCAATCCCAGATTTTTGTAGTTGTTTCTTTCATAATTGCAAACATTCCAAAGCTTGTAAGCCGCATAACACATGTGTCCAACAATATTTGCATCATTTTTATTTAATACAATGGTTGTTTCATGTGTTAACAGCATATTTTCCCTCCTTCTAGTAAGATTTGCTCTGATGCTCGATATAGCGTCGGATATTTTCTTCCGACACCGAACCGATTGTTTCTACATAATATGAGTGATTCCAAAGCTGACCTTTCCAAAGTTTCTGGCGGATCGCCGGATATTTTTCAAAGAGTTTTCTTCCGGTAATTCCTTTTAAATACTTTACAATATCTGTCACTGACAGTTTCGGCGGTGCAGACACAAAGCAATGGATATGATCACCTTCACCAACTTCAAAAAGATGAACCATAAAACCTTTATCGGATGCTATCTTCTGAACCAGTTCTTTCAGATAAATCTCAATCTCTGCTGATAAAATTTTCCTGCGATATTTCACAGACCACACCACATGGTAATTAATATTATATACACAAGTTCTTGAATGTATTAAATTCTCTTTCATACACATAGTATACTATTATATGGAAAGAAACGCAAGCAAAATCGAACATATTTTCGATTTTGCTTGCATTTCAGACGCTTTCATCTCGGCAATTGAATAACCGAGGATTCTCGCTTATTATCCTAAATTCATATCTCTTACAGTTCAGCCGAACTGTAACTTATATCTGTTTCAGACCTGCATTCTATTATTTTCCAATGGTAGTAACGTCTTCACCAAACCACTTTTCAGAGATTTCTTTCATGGTTCCGTCTTTTGCCATATCTTCCAGAGTTGCCTGAACCTTATCTCTTAACTCAGTGTTGCCCTTTTTAAAGCCTACGCCGTACTCTTCTGCGGAAAGGGAATCATCTAAAATAGTGAAATCTGCATTTCTCTGTTTGATCTGATATCCTGCTACGATCACGTCCATAGCAATGGCATCTACAGAGCCCTGCTCCAGATCCATAAATGCTGTGTTGTAATCAGCAGTGGTCAAAAGCTGTCCAAAAGTGGAAGTCAGATCCGGATCTTCTTTTAATGCTGCTTCTGCGGAAGAATCTGCCTGGCACTCTACTACTTTGCCTGCAAGACCGTCTTTTCCTTCGATACCGGAATCATTTCTTACTACAAATACCTGGGTGTTTGCCATATAAGGTTTTGTCCATGTGTAATCATCTTCACGGCCGGTCATGGTAAATCCATTCCAGATACAATCAATGTTTCCGGATTCCAGTTCCATATCCTTTGCATCCCATGCAATTGGCTGTGCCTGATATTCCAGACCAAGGCGCTTTGCAACTTCCTGTGCCAGTTCCAGGTCGAAACCTGTGTATTCATTATTGTCTCCTAAAAATCCCATTGGTGGGAAATCCTGGTCAAAACCAACGATCAGTGTACCGCCTTCTGTTCCTGCGGCTGCAGCTGTTGTTTCTTCTGTTTCAGGCTGTGCAGCTGCTCCTGTTTCTGTTGTGCCGGTATTATCTTTGCTTTCTGTTGCTGTTGTCTCTTCTGGTGTTTCCTGCGAAAGAGTTTCATCAGCAGTGGTTTCTTTAGGTGTTGTTTCCTCTGGTACAGGATCGGTTTCCGGTTCCGTTGCTTCTGCGCTGGTTTCCTTTTCCGGCTCAGTTTCTGTTTCAGATTCGGTCTA
>OGJJ01002453.1_pt1 | contig 11895 bp, 13 predicted proteins | sample 1572081 | NCBI WGS metagenome assembly OGJJ01 (sample SAMEA2582122, study PRJEB24529) | metagenome | biome: Human gut stool | place: China | collected 2011
GGGTAATTTCAAGTCTATGTGTCAAGAATTTAACTTGATATTCAATACTAAAGAAGACAAAAATCACAGCAATAATTATCAGAGTAACTATGATGAAAAACTGGTTGATTTCATTAATCAATCATTAAATATTTTTGACGATACTTTAAACATAGAGTATTCAATCATTTATGATATTATCGAGTATTATGACAAAAAGGAATATATATTGGATAGTGATTTTAATTTACTGTATTTTTACCTTATGAATTACAATGATGAATGTATTGCAAAAGACATCATAACTGCATTAATTAAGAAAAAATTTCCTCGTGATTATGAAGTTTATTTTGAAAATCTATTCATCTTGATTCAAAGACTGAATCTATCTCAAGATTTGAAAATTAACTTACTTACACTAAATACGCTTTATTCAACAGATGGTTGGATGAATATGTGTGTATATAAAGAGCCGTTAAAGCTGGCAGTAGAGCTGGATTATCATTTGGCAAAAAATGAAATTTTTAGGCACCTATGCGAGCATCTTAAACTGAATAGTTATAGAACCCTACCGATTGCAAACTTGGTAACTGCTTTTGAATTTTCTGGTATGGAAAAAGGAATTATATTTGATTTATATAATAATGCTTATACATATATTGAGAGTAGATTGCCAAATATTAACGATTTTAATTGGGATTTTGTGGAATCAAACCAGTTTCTATCAGGAATGAGTGCAGATGAGCTAGCAATTACATTAGTGTTAGCTAAAATGAAAAATTTTGATAGTACCGTTCAAAGAGATGTTTTATTTGCTATTCATTATCTGATAGGTTGTGAGACCAATTTATTGATAAAGCCGATCAAATGGTTTTTTGAGAATTCAAGCGAATTTAATCAATTAAGTATTGTAGCAATTTTGGAACTTATCTATTTAGAAAAAAACAAAATAATTCCTTTAATAACTCAATGTAAAGATGATTTTAAAAAATGTCAAAGAATATGTAATTTCTATATTGATCGTTTAGTTGATAAAATTATTGAGGAATCTTAACATGCTTAATAATGCAACGATTCAACATATTCAACATCATCGAATTTGGCAATTTTTTCAATTATCAGATTTGGATAAAGAATCTATTATGAATAAAATAATTTTAAACTTTGATCAATATCAATTTGATACTTTTATTAACAATTATCACGGTTATTTATCACAAAATATTTATGCTGAAAATTTAATTTTTAGCGCCATGTTTCAAGAGTTAGATCAAAAAGATTTTGATTCTTATTATTCTGTAGACTTAAAAAGTATAATTGCAACTTCAAATAGTTTTATTCAGCGTCCAAATATTATAAAACCTAGTGAAGTCATTAATGATTTTAAAGAGGCTGATTTGGAAAATGGTTTTATTAGAATGGCGAGATTTGAAAGACAAATTGTGCTTGATACATATAGAAATAACAATAAAAATTTTATTGTATTTGAAGGACTATTGCCATATAAAGTAAAAATAAACCCTCTTTTTGATAGGTTTAGCTTATCATCAGAGCATATTTGGAATGATAGTTTTCTGTATGGTTATCCTATTATTCAAGTTTTATCTATTCAAATGAACAGTATTAATTTTCCATACATTTTATGGATAAATGGTTCTATTTTAAAATGTCTTAAACTTATTTTAGACGATTATAAAAATGGATTGCAGGCATTGGATTGTAATCGAGAAATTATTATTAAATTTAGATGTTGGAGGAAAAACCTTATTGATAATGGCAATGATGGCAATATACCTGCTCTTGAAGGTTGTGACTTAATGATAAGAAAAGATTATTATGATAAATTAAAAGCATTTATTCCAGATATGGCTTTTTATAGTTATATACCGGCACAAAAGGAATAAAATATTAAAAACATCGCTACACATCTTCTGTGATGCGTGCGTTTTTGGATTTTGTGATGAGAAAAGCGGGGCTTACGCTTAGTTAAATGCACGACTTACCCACAAAAGTATTCATTTCTACTACAAGCGGTAAGATTTTCCAAATTTTTTGCAATCGCAAAATCCCCAAAAAAACACAGCCCTTTTACTCTTCCCTTTTCAACAAACGGTCAAAGTCGCTTTCAAAATGTTGGTCTTGAATAACACGATATTTTTCAAACTCACTCAAAGCGTGGGCTTTGGCGATTTCGGAGGTAACTTTGCCAGAGTCTTGCAACACGGCTCGGTCAGTAGCGTCTAAAAAGCGGTTGAGACTTATTTCCCAATCTTGCATTGTCATCGGGATTTGGCGTAACGCCATATCTTCTGCCATATCCAAATAAGCGGATACCAACCGTTGCAGTTGAGTCAACTCATTGTCAGATAAATAATTTTTCGCCACCACTACATCAAAAGGGTAAATTTTGCCCTATGGTGCGTCTTTCCAAGTGGTCAATCCCATATTCGGCTTGCTGGCGTTTGTTCGTTCCACAATTAATTCTGCGGAGGTATGGCCGCGAATTGCCCAATGCAACTTGTTTTGCACCGTAGCAAAAAAGCGTTTGGTCGCTGTGGCGGTACGGTCGTAATCAATGGAAGTTGCATAAATATCGGTGATTTTTTGGTAGAACTTGCGTTCCGACAGGCGAATTTCTCGGATACGGGCAAGTTGTTCTTCAAAATACTTTTTGCCTAAACGGGTGCCCTCATTTTTCAACCGCTCATCGTCCATCACAAAGCCTTTGATGGTGTAGGTTTGAATAATCTCGGTCGCCCATTTGCGAAACTGCACCGCTCGCTCGGAATTGACTTTATAGCCCACGGCAATAATTGCTGAAAGATTGTAGTGTTTGGTCTGGTAATTTTTACCGTCATCGGCAGTTACTCGAAATTTTCGAGTAACTGAATTTTCAGATAACTCATTGTCTGAAAATATTTTTTGAAGATGATAGGTTACAGTATGCGACTCTATATCATAAAGCTGCCCCATCATTTTTTGGCTCAGCCAAACATTTTCGTCTGCATAAATGGCATTGACTTGACTCTCGCCTGTAGCGGTCATAAAGGTGAGATATTCCGCCACCGAAGAAACAATTTCCGACTTGGTCATACAAACTCCTTAACTGAAATCTTGTTTAGTCTAATGACATTTGCAATACTGGCAAAGGGAGAAAGCGCATTGTTTCGATGCAGATCGCAAAAATTTTTGAAAATCTGACCACACTTCCCCCACTACTTCACCATCGGATCAACCCAATCCCCTTCGTTAATCAACGCACCTGCCTTTTGCACCACTTGTTCGCCAACTTTCAAGCCTGATAGGATTTCGGCTGTGCCTTGATTAACTTCGCCTAAGCTAATCAGGCGGCGTTCTATTTGTTTATTGTGATTGACCATCATCACAAAGGCGGTTCCGTCTGCGTTAAAATTGACCGCACTTAAAGGCAAAGTGGTTTGGGCTTGCATTTCTGGCAGTTTGATGATGGCTGAGGCTGGTGTGCCGAGCGTGATTTGATTTGGGGTTTGCAGCTGAATACGCACTTTGCCGGTACGACTTGTTTGGTCGATTTGGGAAGAAAGCAAACGAATTTGACCGCTTGTCGTTTGGTCAAGCACTTGAATTTCCACCTGCAAGCCCGTTTTGAGCAAAGACAGGTCTTCCGCACTGGCATCAACGGTAACTTCTAACTCACCATTGCGTGCAAGATGAAACAAGGCGTTGCTGTCCGTTAAATTGCCCACTTCGGCACGGCGTTGCGTAATAATACCGTCTGCGGGGGCAAGCACTTCGGCTTTTTTGCGTTGATGACGGCTGTCATCAAGCTGTGCCTGTACCTGAGCGATTTCTGCATTTGCAGCCTGAACCGCTGCGCGAGCGGCACGAGCTTTCGCCTGTTGTTGCTCCAATTCCTGATGGCTTATGGCATTGCTTTTTATCAAGGTTTGATAACGTTTCAGCGTGGCTTCCGCTTCAGTTAAAGCGGATTGTTGAGAAACCAAATTTGCCTTAGCTCGCTGCAAATTCGCATCATTTTGACTCAACTGCGATTGCACATTACTTGTTTCCAGCGTGGCTAAAACCTGCCCTTTTTTGACCACATCGCCCACTTCCACATCGACCGTTTGAATTTGCAAACCAAGCAATGCAGTTCCAACTGCAACGTCTTCTTTTGCCGTAATCGCCCCCGAAAGACTTAATGTATGCGTTAATGTGGCAGGTTGCACTTGCACCACATTCACTTTCATTAATGCTGCCTTTGTTTGTTCGTTGGCTTGTTCGTTGTTTTGCTCTTGGCAAGCGATTAGAAATAGGCTTGGCAAGGCGAATAGTAAAATCAAATTTTTCATTTCAAAGTCTCAAAAATTACTAATCTTTATATCATTAGTTAATTTTAAGACTAATTCAAGTAAATTTTAAGACTAATTTTGTCTTGCATTTTTATTTTCTTCCGTTAAAATAACCGAAACCTTGGTAACTTTTAGGACTTCTAACAATGAGCAACTTCGACAAACTAGGCAAACAAATCAGTGAAGTAGATGCTACAATGGACGCTTGGATCGCTAAATTAGGCTTGGGTTATAACCATTTTGCGGTGCTGTATTCTTTGGTGGCAGCGGAAAACGGGCAATGTACGCAAAAGCAGATTTGTGATGAATGGCTGTTGCCGAAACAGACGGTGTTTAACGTGTGCAAGGAATATAAGGAAAAAGGCTGGATTGAATTTAGCGAAAGTGCGGTGAATAAACGAGAAAAAATGATGCGTTTAACCGCAGACGGCAAGGCGAAAACGAAGGCGGAACCGGTTTGGCAGGCGACACAGCAGTTAGCGGATAAAACTTTTGCAAAATTAGGCGAGAAAAAGACCGCTCAACTGTTTGCCTTGTTGGCGGAATTTTGCACGGTTTGCCGTGAACAAATCGACAAAACGGATACGGTGGTTTGATGTCCTTAGAAAATCTTGAACCAACCTTTGAACCAACAATGTTCCGTTCGCTCAAAACCCTTGCCTTGCAACATAAAAAACGGCTGTTCGCGACATTTGGCTTGGTGGCAGCGGAAAATCTGCTGTTGTTGATTTATCCTTTGGTGGGCAGTTTTGCGGTGAATGCGGTGCTAAACGGGCAACTGGTTTCCGCTCTCGCTTACGCCTTAATAGTGTTGATTATTTGGGGTGTGGGGGGCAGCTCGCCGTGCGGTGGACACCCGTGCCTTCACTCGCATTTATACGGACCTTGCCGTGCCGGTGATTTTGAACCAAAGGATTAAAGGTATTGACACTTCAACCACTACAGCACGTGTGGCGTTGTCCCGTGAGTTCGTGAATTTCTTTGAACACCATTTGCCGACCTTGATTACCTCGGCGTTTTCAATTATCGGGGCAATGGCAATGTTGCTATTGATTGAATTTTGGTCGGGCGTAGTGGCATTGCTGATTATGGCGGGCTTTGGTTTGCTGTTGCCCCATTATGTGAAGGTCAATGACCGCCTCTATTTCAAACTCAATAACCGCCTTGAAAAAGAAGTGGATCGGGTGGAACGTGCCAAAAACAGCGAGTTGATTAAACATTATCGCTTGGTGGAACGTTTCCGTATCCTGATTTCCAACAGAGAAGCGTTCAGTTTTTTGTGTATCGGCATGGCAATGTGCCTACTGTTTGGCGTAACGCTCACAGTTTTAACCCTAAAACAAGGTGTCACCGCAGGACATATTTATGCGGTGATTACTTATCTTTGGACGTTCGCCATTAGCCTTGATGATGCACCAAGATTGGTGGAAGAGTTGTCGAAATTGAAGGATATTGGGAGAAGGGTGGAGGTAGAGTAAGGTAGATGCTCAGATAAGCAACTATGGTCAATAAGTGTAAAAATGGCATCATCAACTTAATGAAGTTATGGACAAATATTATCTGTTTGGTATTTTATAGTAAGTACATTGTGTAAAAATAAAATCTGAAATCTAGTCTTTTTATACTTTATTTTTACGTACACATACTTAAACCTGGATAGAACAGCATTTAATTAATTGATTTAAAAGGGTTTTATAATTTACATTTCAAAATGATATAGAAACAACCGTTTTGAATTACATATACATAAATTCTGTAAAAATATCATGAAGACGGAGATTTACAATTTACACCTAAGACCTCAGATAGAGATATTAGAGAGTATAACCGTATTCTAAAAGGTGCTGGCATTTGAATTGAAGGACATTAGAATATATTGATTTGATAAATTAAAGTCTGCCTAATAATAGGCAATCTTATTGATATGCAATATATCTAACTTTTTGCAACAATTAGAAATAATCTTCCCCCCAACTTTAATTCAAGAACTGAGCCCTGTATTGCATGGGGCTTAGTCCTTTTGATTTAACTTGAATACGCTTATTACCGTAGTAATAAATATACTCATGAATCACCTTTTCAAGCTGTTCGAACGCTAAACCGTTCACCAAAGTGTCACACTATAAAAGTAATTTCCCTTTATCAACATGCCCTGCATAATCTTGTATTTCTTTAGCAATACGTGGTAACCTGCTATCTGATATTGTCAGCCTTGGTCAGAATATAAAATCGACGGCCCCCTTCGACAGCTTTGCTACAGCTTGCTTTATCATTCGAATTACCTCTTTAATGTTAGAACTTCTAGCTAAATTATAGGTGATAATTTCACCATTAAATAAATCCTTAATCGGCAATAAATACAGCTTTCCTAAGACACTTTCAACTTCGTAACATAGATTACCCATTTTTGATTAATAGCCATCTCTTTTTTACTTCACGTGTCACTCAATGATAACCATATTTTTCATCTTGTTGATGAAAAATAGTGATAATTCTCTGCATAATGACCGCACTTTTATTTTCTTTTTCTTGGAAATGTAGAAAAATGAACTGCGTTTTAAATTCAGAAGACAGAGTAATATTTCTAGTGAAAAAATCCGCGTACAAAAGCTTTACTAACTTTGCTTCAAGGTCTAAAATGCGATAATACAAATTTTCTTCTTCAATATTTAAAATCTATAGAATAGTTCTATTTCTTACTTCACACAGATACCCACTAATACCACTATGATTATATTGAGAAATCCAATTGCGCGAAATTGTATCTTTAAGTTAAAAACGCTGACGAGTGGGTGAGCAATTTTCACCCCATTGAAGGTAAAAATCGATGGTTTGTTGTTTAAATTGTTGGTTATATTTAGCTATAAAAAATCTGCACCTTATGAGTTGAATATTCAGGCTAACTTTTTTAGGCAAATCAAAACTATTGTTACCATCAGTTAAGGCTTGAAATCCTATAGATACGACCCAATATAATAGGAATACTATTTGAAGCTCATCAATGACCCCAAATAATCTGTTATGTCTTAAAAATTTTATGGAGATTAACTATGGCTAACTATAAAAGTGATTACTTAAATTCTGTGTTGGAAAGTTACAGGATGAAACATATTGAAGAACTAATCAACACATATCGCACTAAACGAGATGAGATTAAGCAATTTTTAAATAAACAATACGGTAATAACATTTATGAACCATTTAATTCTGGCTCATATAAAAAACACACGGCCATCAATACCAAGTTTGATTTGGACTTAGTTGTACCATTTAAACGCAATGCTTTTTCAACATTAGAAGAAATGTTTGAAGATGTTTTTGAAAAATTAACAGAACAATATCAGAATGAAACTCCTATTAAAAAACAAGGGGTTTCTATAGGTTTAACTTTCGATGAAGAAGATGAAATTAATATTGATGTTGTCCCTGCAAGAGAGACAAGTCAAGATTCATTTCCAGTAGAAAAAAACTTAAATTTACATAAAACACAAAGTGATGGATATCTTAAAACCAATATTCATGCTCAAATTGAACACATTAAAGCCAAAGAAAATGAAAGAAAAGTTATTCGTTTGCTAAAAATTTGGAAAGCTTGTCATCAATACAAATACAAGTCTTTTTTTATTGAATTATTGGTGATTAAAGCTTATGAAAAATCGTCTCCAAAGGGTAATTTATGGGAACAATTTAAAATTGTTTTAAAATATATCATTGATAATATTCAGAGTGAAAATTTCACACTTAAAGACCCTGGTAACTGCAATAATGATTTGGCATCATCATTAGATGATACAAAAAAAGCTGTTCTAGTTTCTCAACTAAAATCCATGTTGGAACAAATTGAATTAAATGAGAAACAAATAGAGTTTTATCTTCCATTAAATGAAAAATTTGCCGAAGATAATAAAGATGAGAATAAGGCTTATGGGCTTAAAAGTTCGGTATTAGTTTCAACACCGCCAGTTTCACAAAGATTTGGTTAATATGAGATTTTCTAAAGTTGAATTAGAGCAAACCATTCAATCCATTCCATATATTCAAAATTTATCTGCTCTTTCATTTTCGCAAGAGCAGGTAAGTTTTGATATTACTTTTGATTTTGAAGAATTAGATAAACCTATTGATTTTAATATTATCATTGATAAAGCCTACCCATTAAAAATCAGTGACAGTGAGTCCATTCGCTTTTATCTAAAAGATGATGAGTATAAACAATTTAGCCATGTAATGTTGAACAATGCAATTTGTTTTCATAATCAACATTGCATTACCTTTCACAAAAAATTACAGCTGGATTTTCAAGCAATTAAACAATGGATTATTAAATATGTTATTAACCAAGAAAAAGATGAGCATTATGAACATCTAATCACAGAAAATTGTACTTATAATGAGACATATTTTTCTTTTCAATTTACAGATATTGATGAGTCATTTTCTCAAAATGAGATTGGTATTGTTACCAACACTTTCTTAACAAAATCAAAATATCAAGGTAAGGATATACACAATTATTTAGTACAATCTTTTACGCATAATATTACCCAGAAAAATTGCCAATGGTCATCGTTTTACTCAAGCAAGGAAAACAACTTATTAGGAATTTATATCTTTATTGAAGATAAACCCTCAATTTATGACAGATTTTCATTTTCAAATTGGCAAGAATTTAAATCCTTATTTAACCAAGAAATGTTAAGTGAGATTTGGAAAATTTCTTTTTCCATTAAACAAGAATTTATACCTATTTTTATTGGATATAATACAAAAAATCAGAACATTCACTGGCAAGTTGCGATGATTGATTTGAAAGACCCATTTTTCAAAAATACGCAAGGAATGTATGAACTTTGCGATAAGAAAATAAACTGGGTTATTTCAAAAAATTCATCCTATCATTATTTTTTCGGAAGAGGTGCATTTCATCCAAATCTAACCAATAAAAAAGTGCTTATTATTGGGTTGGGAGCAATTGGAAGTCAAGTCGCAAGGACACTCGTTAGGGGAGGTTGTAAAAATATTACAATTGCTGATTATGATATTAAAGAGCCAGAAAATATTTGTCGTTCAGAATATGATTTTATACCACCTTATGAAAATAAAGCAGATGAATTAGCAAGTATTTTGTTGAATATTTCCCCTTTTGTTGAGTTGAGTTCCTTTCTTCATTTTGAAACAGAATATATTAAATTCAACCTTCCATCAGAATATCTTAATTCTTTATCAGAGAAATTTTCAAAATTTGATTATATTTTTGATTGTTCTACCGATGATGATTTAATGTACCTTACAGGCAAGTTAAATTTAACCAGCACTATATTTAATTTATCCATAACAAATCACGCAAAAGTGTTGGTATGTGGTATTTCACCCTATCATTACCGCTTTGTTCGACATCAGTTTGATAATATTTTAGAGAATGATACTTTGGATTTATATAATCCTATCGGCTGTTGGAACCCAACTTTTAAAGCATCTTATAATGATATTGCCATTATGGTTCAGCTATCATTAAAAACAATTAACTTAATGATTCAAGAGAATAATTATCAACATTTTACTATTCAATATGATGATAATCTCAATTTAAAGGTTGAGAGGTTTTAATGATTGTGAGAAAACACAAAAGTCTTCAATTATGTTTTGAATACCAACTCATTGAACTTATGACAAAAAAAGCAATTCATCATTATCCAAATGAATATGGTGGGTTTCTTTTAGGTTGTTATTCTAATGATTTTACTAGATTGTATATTAAAGATTTTTTATTAGTTGATAAATACACCAGCTCTCCTGTGGAATTTAGGCGTGAACTGAATGTAAAAATTCATAATTTTGAAAATATATTTCAGGAAACCGGTTTATATTATATCGGTGAATGGCATAGCCATCCCAATGCATCAGCGTGGTATAGTTTGACAGATTTACAAGCAATGAATGAGATTGTTTCTTGCGATACAGTTCAACTCTATAATCCAGTGCTACTTATTTTGAGTATTTCTAGCAATAAATTATTAGATTTTAATTTCTTTATTTTTGATCAAGGTAGGTTGGTTGTTTATGAATAAAGTTGATTTATCAGCCTTGTTTCGTGGCATGCAAGGGCAAATGCAAAGTCAATTAAGTACTAATCGTGAATTTATTCTTCATCCGGGGTCAAAAGGCGATGCCTTAGAAAATGCTTGGATTGAATGGTTGCAAAATTATTTGCCAAATCGTTATAGTGTAGATAAGGCAATTGTTATTGATTATCAGGGAAATACCAGTGATCAAATCGATGTTGTCATTTACGATAATTGGTTTACGCCATTTATTTTTAATCAAAATGGTTTTAAATACATTCCCGCCGAGGGCGTTTATGCGGTTTTTGAAGTCAAACCTGATATTCAGGGAACGGTGGGCGATATTAATTACATTCAGTATGCAGGTCAAAAAATTGCTAGTGTTAGAAGACTAGACCGCACATCAACATCTATGATTAATTCTGGACAAAAGTTATCTGCCCGCCCATTGACAAAGATTATTGGTGGTATTTTAACCACTACCAATTCTTTCACACATAATAATAATGATACCATTGAGAAGCATATCAAATCTTTAACTGATTTAGAGGCGATTGATTTGGGCTGTATTGTGGATTATGGTAGTTTCTTTATTCAGTATGATGGTGAAGAGGATGTAAATGAGAAAGTCAATTTTAAAAAACGCATTCACGATTATTATCAGAAGCGAACTTTTCAATCATTGGTATTTAGCCGGCCTGAAAATTCATTAATCACTTTCTTTATGCAATTAACTCGTTATTTGCAACAAGCTATCGGAACAGTGCCAGCTATTGATTTACAGGCATATATGAATACGATTGAGGAAAAAATTGATAGTGAAATTTAAGCTTTGATTAACTCAGCCTAAGTCAATCAGGTGATATCTTATTTACTGCGATTGACCACTATCACAAAAGCAGTTTCATCGACGTTAAAATTGACCAAGCTTAAAGGTAATGTAGTTTGGACTTGTATTTCGGACAGATTAAGGCTAAGGTACCTAGTGTGATTTGAGCAAAGACTTGCAGCTAAATACGTAATTTGCTAGTTCGACTTGTTTGGTTGATGTGGGAAGAAAGTACGCGAATCTGATCACTTGCTGTTTGATCAAGCTCTTGAACTTCCGCTTGTAAGCTCGTTTTAAGCAAGGGAAAGTCATCTACACTGGCCTTCAGCTGTGATTTCCAACTCACCATTTCGTGCAAGATGAAACAAGTTGTTGCTATCTGTTAAACTTCCCACTTCAGCACTGAGTTATGTGCTAATAGTGGCTGCTAGAGCTGCACAAGCGGCATGGGCTTTCGTCTGTTGTTCCAACGACTGACCACTTATGGAATAGTTTTTTAGATTTATGGAAGAGTTATCAAAGTTGAAAGATATTGGAAAAAGAATAGAAGTAGAATAAGTCAGATAGTAGTATTCGAATACTATACTTCTAATTTGTAAAAATAAAATTCGGATTCTAAATCTTTTAGAAATTTATTTTTACAAATTTAAATAAAAAAACAGAAAAAAATCATAAAAAATTGATTTAATATAAT
>OGJJ01002468.1_pt1 | contig 11819 bp, 8 predicted proteins | sample 1572081 | NCBI WGS metagenome assembly OGJJ01 (sample SAMEA2582122, study PRJEB24529) | metagenome | biome: Human gut stool | place: China | collected 2011
CACGGCATTCCAGCAGGATTCCGACCCAGACGAGAAACAGTATGCCATCGATTACAGGATTATGAGTAAATACTATTACTTGGTAGCCGGTTTGCCTGAACTTACTCTGGAAGACAGTAAACTGAGCTATACAGTAGCCGATTTCAAGACGGAACTATATCCTGCCTTGTCGGAAGATGATAAAAAGTTGATAGATTTGTTTTATCTGAAATTCGATAATGCGAATGTCTTGAAACTATTGAAGGATAAGGATGCTGCCATCGACCCGCGCGGAAACTATTCGTCGGAGGAACTGGTGGAATATATCTCACAACTGAAGGATGGCGACGAAGTCTCTGACAGTGTATTCCCATCTTATCTCTCTACGTTCATTTCCGAATACTTCAGCCTGCCTGCCGAGGACGGTTTCTTGTATGAAGACCGCCTGGCAGCGCTCTATTACGCCTATGCTATGGAATCCAGGAATCAGTTTGTGTCTTCCTGGTTTGGCTTCAACCTCACTCTCAATAATATATTGGTGGCGCTCACAGCACGTAAGTTCAAGCTGGACATTGCTCCGCTGATTGTGGGTGATACGGAAGTGTGCGAGGCTCTGCGTACTTCCAATGCCCGTGACTTCGGTCTGGGTACTGAGGTGGATTAACTGCAAGAGCCCCCATCATGGACGCATATCCAAGATGGATAATCTGGAGCAGCTGGTGAAAATCAGTGAGACGGAGGAACTGGTGGACCGGGAAAAGAAGCTGGACCAGCTTCGCTGGGACTGGATGGAGGAGGCCACATTCTTCGATTACTTTACCGTGGAACGTCTGTTTGTCTTCCTGCTACAGCTGGAGATGATAGAACGGTGGATTTCGTTGGATAAAGAGAAGGGTAACCAACTGTTCCGCAGCATTATCGCTGCCTTGAAAGACGAGGTGCAGATACCCGCAGAATTCAGATAAAATAAACAACTAAAAATATATGGCAACAAAAGGAACTGTTAGTGGCGTAATAGCCAACATGGTTACTCTTACCGTTGACGGACCGGTGGCACAGAATGAGATTTGTTACATTCTGACTGGCGGAGACCGCTTGATGGCAGAGGTTATTAAGGTGGTAGGCAGCAATGTTTATGTGCAGGTGTTTGAAAGTACACGTGGATTGAAAGTTGGTGCTGAAGCCGAATTTACGGGACACATGCTTGAAGTGACTCTAGGTCCGGGTATGTTGTCTAAAAATTATGATGGTCTGCAAAACGACCTTGATAAAATGGATGGAGTGTTCCTGAAACGCGGACAATACACCTATCCATTGGATAAAGAAAGAGTGTGGCATTTTGTACCGTTGGTGAAAGTGGGTGATGAAGTTGGTCCATCGGCTTGGTTGGGACAGGTGGATGAGAACTTCCAGCCACTGAAAATTATGGTACCATTTCAGTTGACAGGTACTTATAAAGTGAAATCCATTGTTCCTGAAGGTGATTATACTATTGAGGATACTGTAGTGGTTCTGACGGACAGAGAAGGTAAAGATATTCCGGTAAACATGATTCAGAAGTGGCCGGTAAAGAAGGCTATGACTAATTATAAGGAAAAGCCGCGTCCTTATAAATTATTGGAAACCGGTGTCCGTGTTATTGATACGGTCAACCCCATTGTAGAAGGGGGAACGGGATTTATTCCCGGTCCGTTTGGTACAGGGAAAACAGTGCTTCAGCATGCCATCTCCAAGCAGGCGGAAGCGGATATCGTAATTATCGCTGCTTGTGGTGAACGTGCGAATGAGGTGGTGGAAATCTTTACGGAGTTCCCCGAACTGGTAGATCCGCATACAGGACGTAAGCTGATGGAACGTACTATCATTATTGCCAATACCTCGAACATGCCGGTGGCTGCCCGTGAAGCGTCTGTGTACACGGCTATGACCATTTCTGAGTATTATCGTGCTATGGGATTGAAAGTCTTACTGATGGCAGATTCTACTTCCCGTTGGGCGCAGGCCTTGCGTGAGATGTCCAACCGTATGGAAGAATTGCCTGGTCCGGATGCATTCCCGATGGATATCTCGGCTATTATCTCCAACTTTTACGGACGTGCGGGATATGTACATCTGAATAATGGTGAGACCGGTTCTATTACCTTTATCGGTACTGTATCTCCGGCAGGTGGTAACTTGAAGGAACCTGTAACGGAGAATACTAAAAAGGTGGCCCGTTGCTTTTATGCCTTGGAGCAGGAACGTGCCGACAGGAAGCGTTATCCGGCTGTGAACCCGATTGACTCTTATTCAAAATATCTGGAATATCCGGAATTTGAGGAATATATCGCCAAACGTATTAATGGTGAATGGATTGGTAAGGTGAACGAAATCAAAACAAGATTGTTGCGTGGTAAGGAAATTGCTGAACAGATTAATATTTTGGGTGATGATGGCGTACCTGTAGAATATCATGTAATCTTTTGGAAATCAGAGTTGATTGATTTTGTGATTCTGCAACAGGATGCTTTTGATGAAGTGGATTCAGTGACTCCGATGGAACGTCAGGAGGAGATCTTGAATATGGTAATCGACATCTGTCATACGGAATTCAAGTTTGATACTTTCATTGAGGTGATGGATTATTTCAAAAAGATGATCAACCTTTGCAAACAGATGAACTATGCTAAATATAAATCTGAGCAGTATGAGGATTTTAAAAAGCAGTTACAGGAATTGGTTGCCGAGAGAAGTGTCTGATTTTAATTTTTAATTTTAATTTATAATGAGTAGAGATGGCAACAAAAGCATTTCAAAAGATATATACTAAGATTAGCCAGATTACCAAGGCAACCTGTTCGCTGAAAGCGTCAGGAGTGGGCTATGATGAGTTGGCAATGGTTAATGGGAAATTAGCCCAGGTGGTAAAAATCATGGGTGATGAAGTGACTTTGCAGGTGTTCGAGGGTACGGAAGGTATTCCGACCAATGCTGAGGTCGTATTCTTGGGCAAGTCGCCTACACTGAAAGTGAGCGACCAGTTGGCTGGACGTTTCTTCAACGCTTTTGGTGATCCGATTGATGGGGGACCGGAAATTGAGGGACAGGAAGTGCCTATCGGCGGTCCGTCTGTGAATCCGGTTCGCCGTAAACAGCCGTCGGAACTGATTGCGACCGGTATTGCCGGTATCGATTTGAACAATACGTTGGTATCAGGACAGAAGATTCCTTTTTTTGCTGACCCTGACCAGCCGTTCAATCAAGTGATGGCCAATGTGGCATTGCGTGCCGAAACCGATAAGATTATCTTGGGCGGTATGGGTATGACTAATGACGACTACCTGTATTTTAAGAATGTATTTTCTAATGCCGGTGCGCTCGACCGTATTATCAGTTTCGTGAATACTACGGAAAATCCTCCGGTAGAACGTCTGTTGATTCCGGATATGGCGCTGACGGCTGCTGAATATTTTGCAGTGGAACATAATCAGAAAGTATTGGTGTTGCTGACTGATATGACCAGTTATGCTGATGCGTTAGCTATTGTGTCTAACCGTATGGATCAGATTCCTTCCAAGGACTCTATGCCGGGATCTCTTTATTCGGATTTGGCGAAGATTTATGAAAAAGCGGTACAATTCCCCGCAGGTGGTTCAATCACTATTATTGCGGTAACTACCTTGAGTGGCGGTGATATTACGCACGCTGTTCCTGATAATACGGGTTATATCACTGAAGGTCAGCTGTTCCTGCGTCGCGATAGTGATATCGGTAAGGTTATCGTGGACCCGTTCCGTTCGTTGTCTCGTTTGAAACAGTTGGTGAGTGGTAAGAAAACCCGTAAGGATCATCCTCAGGTGATGAATGCTGCTGTACGTTTGTATGCTGATGCCGCCAATGCCAAGACTAAGATGGAAAATGGTTTTGACTTGACTAATTATGATGAACGTACTTTGGCATTCGCTAAAGATTACGCTAATCAGTTACTCGCCATTGATGTGAATCTGGATACTACTGAAATGCTGGATGTTACATGGGGATTGTTCAGCAAATACTTTAAGCCGGAAGAAGTCAATATAAAGAAAGAATTGGTTGACCAGCATTGGAAAAAACAATAAATTAACGAAGAAACATGGCAATAAAGTTTCAATATAACAAGACCTCGCTACAACAGCTTGAGAAGCAGCTCAAGGTCCGTGTGCGTACGCTTCCTATTATTAAAAATAAGGAAAGCGCTCTCCGCATGGAAGTAAAGAGATGCAAGACAGAAGCTGCCGGGTTGGAGGAAAGGCTTGAAAAACAGATTCAGGCATACGAGGCCATGTTCGCACTTTGGAATGAATTTGATGCTTCATTAATAAAAGTGAGTGATGTTCATTTGGGTATAAAGAAGATTGCCGGTGTACGAGTTCCCTTGTTGGAAAACGTAGACTTTGACATCCGTCCCTACAGTCTGTTCAACAGCCCGAAGTGGTATTCCGATGGAATATATTTGTTGAAAGGATTGGCACAGACTGCTATTGAAAGGGAATTTATGCTTGCCAAACTGAACCTGCTGGAACATGCGCGTAAAAAGACCACTCAAAAAGTGAATCTTTTTGAGAAAGTGCAGATACCCGGATATCAGGATGCTCTGCGAAAGATAAAACGATTTATGGAGGATGAAGAGAATTTGTCCAAATCATCGCAGAAGATTCTGAAATCTATTCAAGAGAAAAGAAAGGAGGCGGAGGCATGATTACAAAAATGAAGAAGTTGACTTTCCTTATTTATCATAAGGACTATGAATGTTTCCTGCAAAATATCCGTGATTTGGGCGTAGTCCACGTGGCGGAAAAAGCGCAGGGGACAGCGGAGAATACCGAACTTCAAGAGAGCATCCGTCTGTCCGACCACTATGCTTCGACTATTAAGTTTTTGCAAGGTTTTAATGTTGAACTGCAAGAACAGAAGGGGGATACAGCCCGTGGAGAGAAAGCGTTGGAGGAAGTGGAGGCGTTACAACTGGAGAAAACCCAGTTGCAGCATCAGTTGCAGATTTGCGACAAAGAGCGTGCCGCGTTAGAGGTATGGGGAGATTTCGATCCTGCGTCGGTTATGCGGTTGCAAGAAGTTGGATATCAGGTGAATTTCTATATTTGCTCAGAGAAGAACTTTAACGAGGAATGGTTGGATACGTACTATGCTACGGAGGTTAACCGTATTGGTTCACGCATTTATTTCATTACCATAACCAAAGAAGGAACGTTGCCCGAATTGGAAGTGGAATCGGTCAAATTGCCGGTAATGTCCTTGAGTAGGCTTGCTGCCAGATGTGAAGATTTGGAACAGCAAATGAAGAGTGTGGATGATAAGTTAGCTGCCATAGCAGGAGAAAAACTTCTTTCTTTGCAAGTTGCACAAGCTAATATCCGCTCACAGATAGAATTCTCAAAAGTGGTGCTAAGTACTGAACAAGCTGCGGATGACAAATTGATGTTGTTACAGGGGTGGGCACCGGCTACGCAGATTCCGGAGATTACTAATTTTCTGAATCAACAGGAGGCGTACTTTGAAATTGCTGACCCTACGCCGGAGGACAATGTACCTATTCAGTTGAATAATAAAGGATTCTTCCGTCTGTTTGAACCGATTATGAAACTGTATATGCTTCCTAAGTATAATGAACTGGATTTGACGCCGTTCTTTGCCCCTTTCTTTATGCTCTTTTTCGGGCTGTGTTTGGGCGATTCGGGCTATGGTCTGTTCATGGTATTAGGAGTAACTGTTTATCGTATGTTGGCGAAGAATGTCGGTGCTTCCATGAAGCCCATCTTAACTTTGGTGCAGATTTTGGGTGCTTCTACTTTCTTCTGCGGTATGCTGACAGGTACTTTTTTCGGATTTAATCTGTATGGTAATGATATTCCGTTCTTTAATAAGATGCGTGATTTGTTCTTCTTGGACAATCAATGGATGTTTAATCTTTCATTGATTTTGGGAGCGGTACAGATTATTTTCGGTATGATACTGAAAGCGGCTAATCAGACCATTCAGTTCGGATTGAAATATGCATTGTCAACTATCGGATGGATTATTGTATTGGTAAGTACAGCTTTGGCATTCCTATTGGGAGATACCATGCCGATGGGAGGAACTGTCCATTTGGTAATTCTGGGGCTTGCCGGTGTGCTGATTTTCTTGCTCAACAGTCCAGGAAAGAATATTTTTCTCAATATCGGTTTGGGTTTGTGGGATTCCTACAATATGGCAACCGGTTTGCTGGGGGATATCCTTTCGTATGTGCGTTTGTTTGCTTTAGGTCTGTCGGGTGGTATTCTTGCCAGCGTATTCAATAGTCTGGCGGCTGGAATGAGTCCTGATAATGCAATTGCAGGTCCGATAGTGATGGTATTGATTTTCTTGATAGGTCATTCTATCAACATGTTTATGAATATATTGGGAGCGATGGTTCATCCGATGCGTCTGACTTTCGTGGAGTTTTTTAAGAATTCGGGTTACGAAGGAGGGGGTAAGGAGTACAAGCCTTTCAAGAATTGAAGAATGAGAATAAAGAATTAAAAGCTGTTTAAGCCTTTTCGGCATTGTCATTTTGAATAAATGTTGTATCCTTGTGCAGACAGAAAAGCTAGAAAGGGAGAATCTGAAGCATAGTATGCAGATATTTCGCTAAGTTCTGGATGACATGAAAAGTATTCCTTTTAGGAGAAGTTTGATAAAATAAAGAATTTAAAAATTAAAAATAGAAGAATTATGGAAATGAATTTATTGATTGCTTATGTAGGTATTGCAATTATGGTTGGTTTATCAGGTATCGGTAGTGCGTATGGTGTAACTATCGCAGGTAATGCATCTATCGGTGCATTGAAGAAGAATGATAGTGCATTCGGTAACTTCTTGGTGTTGACTGCACTTCCCGGTACACAGGGACTGTATGGTTTTGCCGGTTATTTCATGTTCCAGAGTATTTTCGGTGTTCTGACTCCGGCTATTACAGGTATTCAAGCTGCTGCCGTGTTGGGTTCCGGTATTGCTTTGGGACTTGTAGCTCTTTTCTCCGCTATCCGTCAGGGGCAGGTTTGTGCTAATGGTATTGCTGCCATTGGCCAAGGACATAATGTATTTGGTAATACATTGATTTTGGCCGTTTTTCCTGAATTGTATGCTATTGTTGCTTTGGCTGCAACCTTCTTGATGGGATCTGCATTGGCTGCGTAATCAGATTAGTTTTTTTATATGGGCGGCTATTTCCTGTTTTTATGGAAATAGCCGCTTTTCTTATTCTAATGTAAGACAGAACCTTAAAAATATTTATTATTGTAGCCGATATCAGTATTTTTTGTGAAGATTGTTAGAGTAAAATAATTGAATGCTAATTCAGAAACTATCTGAATAACATAAAGTTGCAAAAAAACTTTATTATCTCATTGAAAATATGTAACTTTGCGCTCGAATTAAGATTAGTTAATAGATGGCAAAAGAATTGTTAGCCCCTGATTATATATTCGAAGCAAGTTGGGAGGTATGTAATAAAGTAGGGGGAATTTATACGGTGTTGTCCACCAGGGCCAAAACACTGCAGGAAGCATTCAAAGACAAAGTCTTTTTCATAGGACCCGATTTTTGGGCAGGAAAGGAAAATCCTTTGTTCAGTGAAAATGAAAATCTTTGTGCGGCATGGCGTGAACATGCTTTGAAGAAAGACGGATTGAAAGTTCGTGTGGGACGCTGGAATATTCCGGGAGAGCCTATTGTCATATTGGTGGATTTTTATCCTTTTTTCTCTAAAAGAAATGAAATATATGGCCGGATGTGGGAGGATTTCAAAGTTGATTCACTTCATGCTTATGGAGATTACGACGAAGCGTCTATGTTTTCTTATGCAGCCGGAAAAGTGGTTGAAAGCTTTTATCGTTTCAATCTGACCGAAAATGATAAGGTCATTTATCAGGCACATGAATGGATGACAGGTATGGGGGCCCTTTATTTGCAGAAAGCGGTACCCGAAATAGCTACCATTTTTACTACTCACGCTACTTCTATAGGCCGGTCTATCGCCGGAAACAATAAACCCCTTTACGATTACTTATTTGCTTATAATGGCGACCAAATGGCGCGTGAACTCAATATGGAGGCAAAGCATTCTATTGAGAAGCAGACTGCGCATCATGTGGATTGCTTTACTACGGTCAGTGAGATTACCAACAACGAATGCAAGGAGTTGTTGGACAAGCCGGCAGATGTGGTGTTGATGAATGGGTTTGAGGATGACTTTGTTCCGCAAGGTCGTACATTTGCCGCCAAGCGTAAGAAAGCTCGTGCTGCGATGTTGAATTTGGCTAATAAATTGCTTGGCTTGACGATGAGCGATGATACTCTTATTGTGGGTACAAGCGGTCGTTATGAGTTTAAAAATAAAGGTATCAATGTCTATTTGGAGTCCTTGAACCGATTGACCCGTGATAAAAATTTGAAAAAAGAGGTGCTGGCATTTATTAATGTACCAGGTTGGGTAGGGGATCCTCGTGAGGATTTGGTGGAACGTTTGAAAAGCAAAGAGAATTTCACAACTCCGTTGGAGTGTCCGTTTATCACACATTGGTTGCATAATATGAGTCATGATCAGGTACTTGATATGATGAAGTATTTGGGAATGTCCAATTCGGCGGAATCTAAGGTAAAAGTAATATTTGTACCTTGTTATCTGGATGGAAAGGATGGTATCTTGAATTTGGAATATTATGATTTGGTGTTGGGGAATGACTTGAGTGTTTATCCTTCCTATTATGAACCTTGGGGGTATACACCTTTGGAAAGTGTAGCATTCCATGTACCTACTATAACAACTGATCTGGCTGGATTTGGTTTGTGGGTAAACTCGTTGAAGGGTAGATACAGTGAGTTGAAAGATGGTGTGAAAGTTATCCATCGCTCGGATTACAACTATTCTGAAGTGGCGGATGTTATAAAGGACACTATATCGGAATTTTCGGGATTGCCGGAAAATACAATCAAGACAGTGCGTAAAAATGCGGCGGACATTGCTGAAAAGGCATTGTGGAAGCATTTTATCAAATATTATTATGAAGCTTATGATGTGGCATTGCATAATGCACAGAAAAGGCTTGTTATGAATAGCTAATTAATTATTAATAAATAATTTGAGAGACATGAAAATCAAAGTAAGTAATGCGAATACTCCTAATTGGAAGGAAGTTACAGTAAAATCACACATTCCCGAAGAACTGAAGAAGTTGGAGGAAATGGCTCGTAACATCTGGTGGGCATGGAATTACGAAGCAACAGACCTGTTTAGAGATTTAGATCCTGCAACTTGGAAAGAAGTGGGGCAGAATCCCGTTGCTTTATTGGAACGTTTGAGCTATGAAAAGCTGGAGGCATTAACTCAGGATAAGGTGATTGTAAAGCGCATGAATGATGTATATGCTAAATTCAAAGCTTATGTAGATGCTAAGCCGGATAGCAAACGTCCTTCTGTTGCTTATTTCTGTATGGAGTATGGTTTGACACATGTTTTGAAAATCTATTCCGGTGGGCTGGGTATTTTGGCCGGTGACTACTTGAAAGAAGCATCAGACAGTAATGTAGATATGTGTGGTGTTGGCTTCTTGTATCGTTATGGGTATTTTAGCCAAAGCCTTTCAATGGATGGTCAGCAGATTGCTAACTATGAATCACAGAATTTCGGTAGCCTGCCTATTGAACGTGTAATGGATGAAAACGGACAGCCGATGGTAGTTGATGTTCCTTATTTGAACTATTTCGTTCATGCATACGTATGGAAGGTAAATGTAGGACGTGTTCCTTTGTATCTGCTAGATACGGATAATGAAATGAACAGCGAATTTGATCGTCCTATCACTTATCAGTTGTATGGTGGAGATTGGGAGAACCGTTTGAAACAAGAAATCTTGTTAGGTATCGGTGGTGTGTTGCTGCTGAAGAAATTGGGCATTAAGAAAGATGTCTATCATTGTAATGAAGGACATGCTGCTTTGTGTAATGTGCAGCGTTTGTGTGATTATGTAGAAAGCGGGCTGACATTTGACCAGGCTTTGGAAGTAGTTCGTTCTTCTTCTTTATATACGGTTCATACTCCGGTTCCTGCGGGGCATGACTATTTTGATGAAGGCTTGTTTGGAAAATATATGGGTGGTTATCCACAGCGTATGGGGATTTCTTGGCAGGATTTGATGGACTTGGGTCGTATTAATCCGGGTGATGCAGGCGAACGTTTTTGTATGTCTACATTTGCTTGTAACACTTGTCAGGAAGTAAACGGTGTGAGCTGGTTGCATGGCAAGGTTTCTCAGGAGATGTTCTCTGGAATTTGGAAAGGCTATTTCCCTGAAGAAAGTCATGTGGGTTATGTAACTAATGGTGTTCATTTCCCAACGTGGAGTGCTACTGAATGGAAGAAGCTATATGCTAAGCATTTTGCTCCTAATTTCCTGGAAGATCAGTCTAATGAGAAAATTTGGGAAGCTATTTATAATGTAGCCGATGAAGAAATTTGGGAAACCCGTATGGCTTTGAAGTACAAATTGGTTGACCATATTCGTAAGCAGTTCAGTGAAAGCTGGTTGAAGAACCAAGGTGATCCTTCACGTATCGTTTCTCTGATGGAAAAGATTAATCCGAATGCCTTGTTGATTGGGTTTGCCCGTCGTTTTGCTACTTACAAACGTGCGCATCTGCTGTTTACTGATTTGGAACGTTTGTCTAAGATTGTGAACAATCCTGATTATCCGGTACAGTTCTTATTTGCAGGTAAGGCTCATCCACACGATGGTGCAGGTCAGGGGTTGATCAAGAAGATTGTGGAAATTTCCCGTCGTCCGGAATTCTTGGGCAAAATCATCTTCTTGGAAAATTATGATATGCAGTTGGCACGGCGTCTGGTCTCAGGTGTTGATATTTGGATGAATACTCCTACCCGTCCTTTGGAAGCTTCTGGAACATCAGGCGAGAAGGCTTTGATGAATGGTGTTGTTAACTTCTCTGTGCTTGACGGTTGGTGGCTGGAAGGTTACCGTGAAGGAGCAGGATGGGCGTTAACTGAAAAACGTACTTATCAGAATCAAGATCATCAAGATCAATTGGATGCCGCAACTATTTATAGTATTTTGGAAAATGAGATTCTTCCATTGTATTATGCACGTAACCGTAAGGGATATTCTGAGGGTTGGGTGAAGACTATCAAGAATTCTATTGCTCAGGTGGCTCCTCATTATACAATGAAACGTCAGTTAGACGATTATTATGCTAAGTTCTATACTAAAGAAGCAAAACGTTTTAAAGAATTGGTAGCCAATGATTATGCAAAGGCTAAGGAACTGGCTGCTTGGAAAGAAAGAGTTGCAGAACTTTGGGATTCCATTGAAATCGTTTCATGTGAAAAGACGGAAGAGCTGGCTAGCGGTAATATTGAAAGCGGAAAAGAATATATCATTACTTATGTTATAGATGAAAAGGGATTGGATGATGCAGTAGGTATTGAACTGGTTACCACTTTCACGAATGCGGAAGGTAAAGAGCATATCTATTCTGTAGAACCAATGGAAGTAATTAAGAAAGAAGGTAACTTGTATACATTCCAGGTTAAACACAGTTTGTCTAACTCAGGCAGCTTCAAGGTGGCATACCGTATGTTCCCGAAGAATGTTGATTTGCCTCATCGTCAGGACTTCTGCTATGTTCGTTGGTTTAACTAATCATTGAATTAAGATAATATTTCTATTTAAAGAACTGTTTCCTTGGAAAAGAGAGGAAGCAGTTCTTTTTTATTAGGGATATTCAGTAAATGTCTCTAAAAAATAAGATGGCATATGAAGATGATA
>OGJJ01002486.1_pt1 | contig 11778 bp, 7 predicted proteins | sample 1572081 | NCBI WGS metagenome assembly OGJJ01 (sample SAMEA2582122, study PRJEB24529) | metagenome | biome: Human gut stool | place: China | collected 2011
GCAGCTGGTCGACGGTCTGCCACTTTTCCATGGCATCTTCCAGCTTCATGCCGTTCGCAACCGCGTCGCGGCGGCAGGCGTTGACGGCCTGGATCTCCTTCATCTTCTCGCCGGTCAGGCTGTAGCCCTTCATGGCGATGAGAGTGGCCGCCCAGGCGACCATCGGGATGGCGCAGAACAGGACGATAACGACCACATTCATGCCCGGAGTGTACGGGTCATACTGGGTGGGCAGGTTGTTCAGACCGATAAAGGTCACGGCAATGCCGACGACGGTGGCGGACAGGCTGGAAACGAGCTTATCCACCAGGCTGAACAGCGTACCCATGATGCCCGGAATATACTTGCCGGAGCGGTAGGTCTCGTAGTCGGAGCAGTCGGCAACCATCGGAATGGGCATGTCGGCAGTAGCGTAGTATGCGCCGTAGCCGATGCCGAAGAACAGGATGAACAGAATCGTGTACAGGTTGATGGACAGACCATTCTCGCCCAGCAGGCTCAGATGGAATGCATCACCGTGACCCCACAGCAGCAGCAGGACCAGCACGCCGACATAGCAGGCCAGCGCCACGCTGACATACTTCGTCAGGCTGGCCTTCTGGCCCTTCTTCTGGCTGGTGCGCACAGAGAGAATGAAGAACGGCACACTGCAGGCGTAGCCCAGCACCATCATGGGCAGGTACAGCCCATCGTAAGCACCCATCATGCAGCCGTAGAGCATGCACAGGACCGTGGTGTTGTTGGCGATGGAGAGCGCCAGCTTCGTGCCCGCGCCCGCGATCATCAGACGCTGCATGGGTTTGTTTTCCCGGATGATCTGCAGATACTCGCTGACCTTGACCTTCTCGGTCTTTTCGCCGCCGATGCCGAAGTACTTGGGCTGATCCTTCTCCCAGATGCCGATGATGGCCAGGATGGTCAGCGCAATGGACATCACAATGCCCACGGGGGCCAGCGTGCGGAAGAAGCCCGCGGAGGAATAGCCGCCCTCATAGTTTTTGGCAAGGATGGGAGCCAGGAACTGCATAACGCCCATGCCCAGCAGACTGCCGACGGTGTTGAAGATCGTGAACAGAGGGCGCTGCTTGGGGTCGTTGGTCAAAACCGTCTGACCGGAACGGGTGCAGCTGGTCTGGAAGGTGTAGCCGATGACCCAGACAAAGTACAGGCCCACAAACGCGGCATAGCGTGCCCACATCATCGTATCGGGGATCATCGGGGTGATGCCGTACAGCACCAGAATGCTGACGGCCATGATAAGGTTGCCGATGGCCATAAACGGGCGGAATTTGCCGAACTTACCGTTCGTGCGGTCCATCAGCGCACCGATGATCGGGTCGGTGATAGCGTCGCACAGGCGCATGGCCGTGACCATGACCGAGGCAAACAGAGTGCCCAGCGCCAGTACATTGCTGCCAAAGGTGGCAATGTAGGAAAGCACAAGGACGTAATAAACATTCGTGGCACCGTTGTTCAGCGGAAACAGTACCAGCTGGTAAAGTTTGGCGCGATTGACGCTGGACGCTTTTGCATTTTCGCTCATGGGCTGCTCCTTGTTGTGGAAAAAGAAATCTTACTCAAAAGTCCCCGCCGGGGCCGGCGGGGAGTTTGCGGAAATTCTGTAGAAATCAGGCTTTCTTAGAGGCTTTCAGGGATTTTTTGAAATCCTTGTAGGCCTTGTATTCTTCGGTCTTGCGGAACTTGATGCCGCCAATGATCCACATCACGATGCCCAGCAGGCAGAAGAAGGTGAAGGCACAGGCAATGATGATGCTCATGGTGACAACCGTCGGGCGGGTGACCTTGATAGTGGTGTCGGCACCCACGCCGTTCATGCCGCAGGAGTTGGCGATGGCATACAGGTTGTGGTGGCAGGCCTCGCGCATGGCGGTGACGATGACGGGGTCGTTCTTGTACTTGGGCAGGGTGTCGGTGACGAAGGACATCATGGCATCGTAGATGGACACACCGGCCATGACACCATCGGGACCGTTGACATACTGGGTCAGCACATTATCGGTGATGACCATGCCCTCGCAGCCCCACTCGTTGCGCAGGATGCCGGTGACCAGACCGTAGTTGCCGCCGGACCAGACAGCGCCCCAGCGGGTGTAGGCGATCATAACGCCGTTGGCGTTGCCGACCTCAACAGGAGCCTGGAAGGCTTTCAGATAGACCTCACGGGCAGCCTGCTCGTTCAGCCATACGCCCAGACCGATACGGTCCTGCTCGCAGTCGTTCAGCGCAAAGTGCTTCATGACAACATGGACGCCCTTTTCCTGAATGGCGGCGACCTCATAGGCGCTCATCATGCCGGACAGGAAGCCATCCTCAGAGTAGTACTCGAAGTTACGGCCGCCGTAGGGGGTGCGGTGGATGTTGTTGCCGGGGCCGTACAGGCAGGCAATGTTGGCGTTCAGGCAGTTGTTGCCGATGACCTTGCCGATCTCGGTCATGAGGTCGGTGTTGAAGGTGGCAGCCATGACATCCTCAGAGGTGAAGGCGGTGGCGGTCAGCTGGCTCTTGTCGTTGCCCAGCAGGCTGGCGGTCAGACCCTGGGGGCCGTTCTCGTCACGGGTGCCGGGGGCTTCCACGCTCTTGACGGGCATGGTCCAGTGGAAGGCGTCGCCGATCAGGGAGTTCATCTCGTCGAAGGTCATCTGATCCAGCAGCTCGTCCCACTTGGGATCGTTGTAGTCCAGACCGATCATGTCGTACAGCTTGACGCCGTTCTTGGCGCCGAGGGTGGGCATATCAACGCTCTCGTAGTCGGCAGGATCGTAGCGGATGTCCTTCAGGTCCTTCTTGAGCAGCTCGGTCAGGGCCAGCTTGACGGTTTCGGTGGGCAGGGTGCCGTTCCAGTCAGAGCGGCTCAGCCAGGTGACAGTCTCATCAATGCCCTCGTACAGGTTGGGGTCGGCGCTGGACAGCTGGTTGGTGATGGCGGTGCCGTTTTCGCTGGTGGCATAGGTGGTGGTGTCGAGGGCGTCCTCGGTCCAGGTGTAGGTCAGGTCGGCGTTGCCGTCGGCGGTCATCTTGCCGTTGGTGGACTCCACGGTGTAGCCCTTGGCAGCCAGAATGTTGTTGACAGCGTTGTGGGCATCGGTGGCAGCGGTGAAGTAGTAGTCACCGGCATCCAGGATATAGGTGCCTGCGCCGTAGGTATCGTAGGAAGCAATGTCGCGCTTGTTGACGGTCATGGACAGCGTCTCGGAAGCGCCCGGCTCGATCATGTCGGTCTTGCCGAAGCCGACCAGAGAAACGGCAGACTTCTCAACACCGTTTTCCTTGTCGTAGTCGGTGTAGGGGCTCTGGACATAGACCTGCACGGTCTTTTTGCCGGCCATGTCGCCGGTGTTGGTGACCTTGACGGTGACGGTGTAGGTGTCATCGGCGGCATTGTAGCTGACGTTCATGTCGCTGATGTCGAAGTCGGTGTAGCTCATGCCGTAGCCGAAGGGGTAAGCCACGATGTCGCCGTAGGCGTAGTCGCCTGCGTTGCCGTTTCCGGTGACGAAGTCCTCGTAGCGGGTCTCGTAGTACTTGTAGCCTACATAGATGCCTTCCTGATAGATCATGTAGGACTTGCTCTTTGCGGGCACATCGCCGCCCTCAACATAACCCTCATAGGTAGTGGGGGTGAAGTTCCACATAGCAGGAGCGCTGAAGTTATCGTAGCAGTAGGTATCGACCAGGCTGCCGGAGGGGTTGACCTTACCGGTCAGGATCTCGGCAACAGCGTTGATGCCGGAGATGCCCACGTCACCGATCCACAGAGCGGCATCGATGTCGTACTCGTTGTTCTTGAGGAAATCGACCTGCAGGGCGTTGGCGGAGTTGATCAGCACGATGGTCTTTTTGACGGTGCCGTTCTTCTTCATCTCAGCCACATTCTGCAGCAGGGCCTTCTCGTTGTCATCGAGGGCCAGATAGTTGACCTCGCCGTAGGAAAGGTCAGCACCCTCGCCGCCGACGCGGGACAGGGTCACGATAGCGGCATCGCCGTACTGGGCAACGCTGTCCTTGACCTCGTCGGTGTAGACATCCCAAGGCACCTCGGCGGTGACCTCACTGGATTTGGCGACGGTGCCGGCGGTCTTGCGGGAGTAATCCTTGCCGGCGCCGACGGTGTAGAAATCCCACAGGGTGGGGTTGACGGTGACACCGACCTTTTCGAGAGCGGTGCGCAGGGTGTCGGCGGTGGAGGCATCAATGTTGCCGGAGCCGGTGCCGCCGTACACGAGGTTGACACTGCTGCTGGAGAAGGTGCTGACCTTGGCATCGGCAGCCAGAGGCAGCGCATTGTTGTTGTTCATCAGCAGGGCAGCGCCCTCAGCCTCGACCTGCTGGGTCAGGGCCAGACCGTAGTCGACCATCTCCTCAGCAGAGTCAAAGTCGCTGGTAAAATACTGGGCATTGGTGTCCTCGTTCTGCAGCTCCCAGAAGGTGCCGCCAAAGCGGGCAGCCATGGTGTTGTCGAATTTCTGGGCAAGCACGGACAAAGGCACGGAAATGACCATAACGACCGCGCACAGGATCGTCAGGATCTTCCACGCCAGAACGTTCTTGCGCTTCGCCTTTTTGTAGGCTTTTTTGAGCGCTTTCTTTTGGGCTTTGATCTCGTCCATGATTTTCTCCTTGTCTTTTATTTAACAGTTTATCTGCTATCGTTATTGTACACAATTTGCTCCTGCCATTTCAATAGCTTGCGATAAACGGTCGCATTTCATGCATATTCGGTTTTTCAGAAACAAAAAAACCGGTCGTTCGTTTGTGCATAATGCACAATAAATGACCGGTATATATGGTAATTGCGCTTGCTTCCTCGCAGGTACGGTGCGCGACACCGCCCCTCAATACTCTATCCCCTCCCGCGCGGGAATGCCCCGGGTGTAGGGGTGGCTGACTGCGCGCAGCTCGGTCGAGTAGTCGGCGGCCTCCTGCATCCACGGTGCCGGATCACGGCCCGTCAGCACGACCTCTCTGCCCTGCTTTGCCATCGCTGCCGCCCGCTGCAGCAGTGCCTCGTCCACAAGCTGATGCCGACAGGCAGCGCATGCCTCGTCCAGCACCAGCAGGTCAAAGGGGGTATCCAGCGCGGCGCGCAGCGCTGCCGTATTGTGCTGCCGGGCCTCCGTGCGCTCGGCCTCGGTCATGAGCCATGTAAACTTTGCGTTGGGGCAGGCATGAACCTCTGCACCGCAGCGGCGCAGCAGGGCGATTTCCCCGCTGGTGCCGTCCTTTAAAAATTGCAGCACCACCACGCGGCGGCCGTGGCCGAGCGCACGCAGCGCCAGCCCCATAGCCGCCGTGGTCTTGCCCTTGCCGTCGCCCCAGTACAGATGCAGCATGGCGCCAGCCTCCTTATAATGTGTATAAGCCGTTTGCAAAAAGCACTTTCCGACAGACTCTATATATAATGTAAATTCAGTATACTGCAAGGCTGCAGCCGTGTCAATTACAGGGCAGCCGCCTGCTTATTTACAAAATTACGCAAAAGCGCCCCGCCCGGTGCTGCTATGCTCGGGTGGGGCGCAGGGTATCGCTTTGCCTGTATTCAGCTTATGCCTTCACAGTCGGCTTGACCTTTTCTGCAAGGATGCAGAGCAGCACGGTCAGCACCATGGCGGGCAGGGTGTAGCCCACGGGGGTATCAACACCCATCAGCAGGCGGTAGGCAAGGAAGCCGACCAGCCAGATCACGAGATTCCGCGCATCAGCGGCCACCGCAAAGCGGTCACGCCTGAGGATAAAATGATCTGCGATCTGCACGGCGATCATCGGCGCAAAGACCGAGCCGATCAGATACAGGAAGCCGGTGATGTCGTCCATCGGGAAGAGGATTGCCCCCGCAACACCGATGACCGTCACGGCGATGGCGGTCTTTTTGCCGTCCAGCTTGGGCGTCAGGCTCTCGGCAGAGATACCGGCGCTCCATGCATCGAGGAAGGTCGTGGTAACGGTCGAGAATACCAGAATCACGAGTGCGGCAATGCCCAGACCGGCCTTGACCATAATGACGGCAATGTCATACTCACCGGTGAAGATGGCCGCGCCCATGCCGATGACATACATCCAGCAGGATACAAGGCCGTAGACGATCACGCTGACCCATGTCGCCTGTGCCGGCTTTTCAGCATCGCGGGTATAATCGCTGATCAGCGGCAGCCACGACAGAGGCATCGCCACCGCCAGCTCCACCGCCGCGCCGAAGGTCAGGCTTTCGCCGGTAAGGTCGGGCATGGCATTGCCGGAGAAGAAGATGACCTTGCACAGAACCAGCGTAAGCACAAACAATGCTGCCATCGTCAGCTTGTTGATCCAGCCCAGATCGGTGATGCCCACCGCGATCCAGAGGATGATCAGTGCGCCGATCACCAGACACCAGACCCAGCGGCCGATGTCAAAGATACCGCCGACAGCCAGTGCGCCGTCATAGATCATGATGGCCGTCCAGCCGACAAGCTGCAGCACATTCAGCAGGGCGAACAGCAGCCCGCCCCGCTGACCGAAGCTCATTTTCACCGTCTCCATGGCGGTGCGCCCCGTGCGCCCGCCGATCAGGCCCGCCAGCAGCATCATGGCGCAGCCGATGATATGTCCGACAAGGATCGCTGCCAGACCCTTGGCCATGCCCAGCGGGGCAAAGGCCGTGCCCGTTAAAATCTCCGCCAGTGAAACACCGGCGCCAAACCAGATCAAACCGTTCTGAAGGGTAGATGTCTTTTTCATTCGGTGAACTCTCCCTTCAGTGCGAACATATGATCCATCGGGCCGGAGCCGTGCCCGAGGTCGAGCATGGCAGCCAGTGCGCCCGAGATGTACGCCTTGGCGCGCTCGACCGAGGTATCGAGGTCATAGCCCTTGGCAAGGTTGGACGCGATGGCGCTGGACAGTGTGCAGCCGGTGCCGTGGGTATTGGGGTTGTCAATGCGGCGGCCGCGGAACCATTTGCCTGCGCCGTCACGCCAGAGCAGATCATCGGCATCGTTGATCTGGTGGCCGCCCTTGCACAGCACGGCACAGTGGTATTTCTCGCTGATCAGCTTTGCAGCAGCCTCCATTCCGGCCGCATCGGTGATCTTCATGCCGGAAAGGATCTCAGCCTCCGGAATGTTGGGGGTGACCACCTCTGCCATGGGCAGCAGCTTTTCGGTCAGTGCCTGCACGGCATCGTCCCGCAGCAGCTTGGAGCCGGAGGTGGCAACCATCACCGGGTCCACCACGATATGCTTTGCGCCGTAGGTGTGCAGCTTTTCGGCGATCACACCGATCAGCTCTGCCGAGGATACCATGCCGATCTTGACGGCATCCGGGTAGATGTCGGTAAAAATGGCATCGATCTCCTGTGCCAGAAATTCGGGCGTGGCTTCAAAAATGCCGGTCACACCTGTGGTGTTCTGGGCAGTCAGTGCGGTAATGGCGCTCATGGCGTACACGCCGTTTGCAGTCATGGTTTTGATATCGGCCTGGATGCCAGCACCGCCGCTGGAATCGCTGCCGGCAATCGTCAATGCAGTTTTCATGGTTACAACTTCCTTTGCAAAAAATGCGGAAATGCCCGCAAGGAGGCACCTCCGCACTTTGAAGCAGCAGTATCTCCCTACGTTGGCATTATCCAAATCAGGTCACAGGTCTGGGCAAACAGCCCACTCTCAGCCTGCTTTTGCAGGCTCCCTTTTTTCTGCGTTCAAGAATACCACAGTGCCGCTGCATTTGCAAGGGGATGGCCCTTTTCAATCGGCCCGCTGCGTGGTAAAATGGAAAAAACAAAGGGGGAAATACCATGAACATCACGGTCTATCTTGGAGCAAATGCGGGCAATGATCCTGCGCTGGCGGAAGCTGTCCGGGAACTGGGCAGCTGGATCGGTGCAAACGGGCACCGCCTTGTGTACGGCGGCTCCCGCAGCGGCCTGATGGGTCAGCTTGCCCAGAGCGCGCTGGACGCAGGCGGCACGGTGACCGGTGTGGAACCGCAGTTCTTTGTGCAGCAGGAGCTGCAGCACGATGGCCTGACCGAGCTGATCGTCACCAAGGACATGACCGAGCGCAAGACGAAGATGATCGAGCTGGGCGATGCCTTCATCGCATTCCCCGGCGGTACCGGCACGCTGGAAGAGATCGCAGAGGTAATGTCCAAGGTCTCGCTGGGCCAGTTGGACGCGCCCTGCATCCTGTATGATCTGAACGGCTACTACGACAGCCTGAAAGCACTGCTTGCCAAAATGATCGAGAAAGGCCTTTCCACGCCGCAGCGCCAGCAGGGCATCCGATTTGCGGCGAATCTGGAAGAGATCACAACAATTTTGAATAAAGCCTAAAAAGGAAACGCTTCCCCGGCCGGGAAGCGTTTCCTTTTTATATCATTCTCCCAGTGCAGTGCGGATATTTGCCAGCACCTTCTGGCTCAGCAGCACAAAAGCCTGCTTGGTGCGTCCGGCAGAAACATTCGCGCAATGCACATTCTCACGGGCAAAGAAGTTTTCACCCACCGGGCCGGCAGCGGCACGGGTGTCACAGAAGAAGTGGGTGCCCGGCAGAGCAAGCCACTGTTCCAGAGCAGCAGAGTCAAAGCCCGGGCCGATGGAGGTATTGAATAGCACCTTGCCTGCGCCCAGCTGTGCAAATTCGTCCTTGCCCAACAGCAGTACGTTCTTGTTCAGGCAGGTGAACACCACCTCGCTGTCTGCCAGCAGCTGGGGCAGGGGCTTGAAGGTCATACCGGCAGCCTCGGCATCCGGCTTTGCGCTGCGGGCAAAGTAACTGATCTCTGCGCCCATAAATTGCAGCGCATCGGCGATCATCCGGCCGGAAACGCCCAGCCCCACGATACCCACCTTTAGCCCGGTGATCTCCACCGGCTCGTCCCGCAGCATAGGCATCCCAAAACCGTGCAGCAGGCCGGTCAGCTCGTGCAGAACGTACTCCACAACGCCGCGGTCACCGTAGTCCCGGATGCCCAGCACCTGGATGCCCCGGGTGCGTGCGTAGGCAATATCCACGTTGGCGCTCTCCTCAGAGTACAGGCTGCAGCACATGCCGATATAGCGGATGTTGGGGCACTGCGCAATGACCTCCTTGCCCATGCGGGAGGTGTAGCTCAGCAGCACGGCGTCGGCGTCCCCGATGCGGCGCACCATCTCGTCGTTGCTGGCAGGCACGTCCCGGTACAGCACCACCTCTTTGGCGTAGCGGTGCAGCTCCTCCTCGGCAGAGGGGATCAGGCTAACCGGCTCAATGGCAACAAGCTTTTCAAACATGACGGACTCCTCCTTATATTAGTAGAAGCAGACGGGCGAGGCCAGATTGCGCAGCAGGGAGACGGCGCTCCAGCCCGCAATGGCGCTGGTGGAGGAGCAGATATCTACCACAGCCTTCACGCCCTTGATCTCGGCAGTGATGCAGTGGTCATCGCCCACCCAGCCGGGCACGGAGTGCATGGTCACACCGGTGATCTCGGGACCGGTGGTGGCCAGAGAGGTAGCCACCGCCACGTTTACCCGGCGGGGGAAGGTGGCAATAGCCTGCTTGGCGTTGCCAGTGAACACGGTGGTCTTTTCGGTGTCGGTCAGCAGATGCTCTGCCCACACCGGGGTGTTGCGGAAGCCCTTTGCACCGGTATGGGTCTCGATGCCGGCAGTCTCCGGCAGGCCCTGTGCCTGTGCCATCAGGGTGACAGTCTGCAGCACGTCAAAGCCGCCGATGGCACCGCTGGCCAGGTGCACCTTGGCACCGCCCTCCACGGCAGCTGCCTTGACCTGTGCGTAGAAATCCAGATCCGCAAAGGCACCGATGGACAGAATGACCAGATTCACGCCCCGTTTCAGCACCGGGATGGCCATGGCGCGCACCGACTCCACCGAAGCAGCCTCCACGATGTACTCCGGCTCAAGTGCCAGCAGCGCGTCCACGTCCTCACAGACGGCGCAGCCGACATTGGCGGCGGTCTTTTCAGCCGAAGCGCGGGTGCGGCTGGTCACGCCCACCAACTCGTAGTCCGGCAGCAGACCCTTCTTCCACGCGTCAGCCACGATGTTGCCCAGAAAACCGCAGCCCACAATACCCAATTTTGTTTTCATACCGTATCCTAAACTCCTTTTTTCTGCCTGTGGCAGCATATTCATATCCAGTATACCATACCGGGTACAAAAAGGGAAATGATGTTTGCGGCAGCCCGGCTGGGCAGGACATAAAAAGTTAACAAAATAAATTACAAATAAATTACAAAACCCTATTGCAAAATGGTTTCAAAAGAGTTACAATATGGTTACAGCAAGGGCAAAGCCCCAAGGCTGTGTGTGAAATCTTTTTCTTCTTGTTTTTGGGATACTGGGCGCGGGTCCTCCTCCTCCGGCTGTTCTCCTTCACAGCTATGACCCATGCGCCGCACAGGCAGTGTCCCGCTTCGTGTGCAAAAGGGCTCGTCCGGTGTTTCGGACGAGCTTTTTTGCATTCTGCAAGCCCTGTTTTGCCTGCAAAAGTGATACTTCAAAAATCAAAGTATGACCAATGCCCGAAAACGCTTGGCAATTTGTCTGTTTTTCTGCAAAGGACAATTATAAAGTTTGGCGCGGCAGGGGTTTGTATTCTTGCGGGCTTTGTGGTAAAGTATATACAATCAATTTATAAGCAGCAAACATGAATGATTTTGATGCTGATTTGTATCGGATGCGTTAAGAGAAAAGGAGTTTGATTATGGCTTATTTCTACGAAGAACCCTCCCGCACCTTTGGCGAGTACCTGCTGGTCCCCGGCTATTCCTCTGCGGAGAATGTGCCCACGGCGGTCAGCCTGAAGACCCCGCTGGTCAAGTACCGCAAGGGGCAGGAGGAGTGCCCGCTGCAGATGAATATCCCCATGATCAGCGCCATCATGCAGTCGGTCTCCGGCGATAAGCTGGCTATTGCACTGGCTCGTCAGGGCGGTGTTTCCTTTATCTATGGCTCTCAGAGCATCGAGAACGAAGCCGCTATGGTGCGCCGCGTCAAGAGCTTCAAGGCCGGTTATGTGGTGTCCGATTCCAATCTGGCTCCCACTGCCACCCTGCATGATGTGCTGGAACTGAAGGCACGCACCGGCCACTCCACCATCGCCATCACTGCCGACGGCACTCCTAACGGCAAGCTGCTGGGCATCGTGGCTTCCCGCGATTACCGCGTCAATCACACCCCGGACGACGCCTGCGTTACCACCTTTATGACCCCCGTTGAAAAGCTGGTCACCGCTCCGGCCAACACCTCCCTGCACGATTGCAACAACATCATCTGGGACAACAAGATCAACACCCTGCCGCTGGTGGATGCCGAGGGCAATCTGGTGTATATGGTATTCCGCAAGGACTACGATTCCCACAAGGCAAACGTCAACGAGCTGCTGGACAAGAACAAGAGCTACGTTGTAGGTGCTGGCATCAACACTCGCGACTACGCTCAGCGCGTGCCTGCACTGGTAGAGGCCGGTGTGGATGTGCTGTGCATCGACTCCTCCGAGGGCTACTCCGAGTGGCAGAGCCGCACCATCGGCTGGATCCGCGAGCACTACGGTGACACTGTCAAGGTTGGCGCCGGCAACGTGGTGGACGCCGAGGGCTTCCGCTTCCTGGCTGAGGCTGGTGCAGACTTTGTGAAGATCGGTATCGGCGGCGGCTCCATCTGCATCACCCGCGAGACCAAGGGCATCGGCCGCGGTCAGGCTACCGCTGTCATCGAGGTTGCCAAGGCTCGTGACGAGTACTACAAGGAGACCGGCATCTATGTGCCCATCTGCTCCGATGGCG
>OGJJ01002494.1_pt1 | contig 11748 bp, 6 predicted proteins | sample 1572081 | NCBI WGS metagenome assembly OGJJ01 (sample SAMEA2582122, study PRJEB24529) | metagenome | biome: Human gut stool | place: China | collected 2011
GGGGAACGAGTAACAGGGCAAAAGTACGCTCTCTGCTTTGAAGGAACAAATAATTGGGACGATTTTTTTATGTTTTGTGTTGAAGAACATAAATGGGGTTGTTTTACGCGTATATACATATAATATATATATGAGCACGCTGGGGGGCATTAATTATCATGTAATTTATCGTTAATTATTCAAACTGCAATTTGTGACTATAGGTAAGAAATCTTGACGTTCTAAATGTGACGTTCTAAAAAAACACTGAGGAAGATATGAGGGGTAAAAGGGAGTATTTTGAAAATACTGAGGGAGAAAAATGAAAACACTGAGGGAGAAATTTAAAAACACTGAGGGAGCGATAAATCTCTTGCACTGTGTTTTTGAGTTTTTTCAACGATGTTTTTGCGTTTTGAAGGCCTTTTTGTGGACGTTTTTGCGAAAAATGGGCGAAAAGCAGCTATCATGGAGATTTTCTTAAGTACTTTGCATTTCTAAAAGTATTGATTTTCAATTAGTTGTAAAATTTACCTACTTAACTACGCATGGTTAAGCTACAACTGAGGGGCAGACCTCTGGTCTGCGAATAAGAGAATGGTAAGCTAAAAATAGCTGACTCATGACTCTTTATTCGCAAGCCAGAAGGCCTGCCCCTTAGTTGCTGAATAGTACACATGCGTACTATATAATGTACTTTATAATGTACTTTATAATGTACTTTATAATGTACACTTATAATTAATATATATATGTTACTTCACAGTGATGAGGAAGTAGTTCTTCTTACCACGCTGAACAAGAAGATACTTGCCGTCAATGAGGTCGTCAGAATTGATTTCCTGATCGAAAGCAGCAAGTTTTTCTTTGTTAAGGCTTACGCCACCACCCTGGGTGAGCTTACGCATTTCACCCTTTGAAGCGAAACACTTGGTGGTTTCGGCAAAGAGGTCAACAGCCTTGGCTCCAAGAGCTTGATCTTTGGCTACCTCAAATTGGGGTACACCATCGAATACGCTGAGAAGCGTAGCTTCATCAAGTTTTAAGAGGCTATCTTTAGTAGCCTTGCCGAAGAGAATGTTTGAGGCTTCGAGGGCCATTTCATAGTCTTCACGACTGTGTACCATACAGGTAACCTCTTCGCCCAACTTCTTCTGAAGGAGACGACGACCTGGGTCGGCACGATGTTCGGCAATGAGGGCTTCAATCTCATCGTGTTCGAGTGAGGTGAAGATCTTGATATAACGTTCTGCTTCTTCGTCGCCTACGTTGAGCCAGAATTGGTAGAACTTGTAAGGAGTGGTGTAACGACGGTCGAGCCATACGTTGCCTTGCTCCGTCTTACCAAACTTCTTACCGTCGGCCTTGGTAATAAGCGGACAAGTGAGGGCATAAGCATCAGCTTCAGCACCAAGAGTACGACGAATAAGTTCGGTACCAGTGGTGATGTTGCCCCATTGGTCAGAACCACCCATTTGGAGTTTGCAGTTCTTCGTCTCGTAAAGGTGGAGGAAGTCGTAACCCTGTAAAAGCTGGTAGGTAAACTCTGTGAATGAAAGTCCGTCGCGTGCTTCACCATTCAAGCGTTTCTTCACGCTATCCTTAGCCATCATATAGTTGACAGTGATGTGCTTACCAATCTCGCGTGCGAAATCGAGGAAGGTGAAGTCCTTCATCCAGTCGTAGTTGTTAACCAATTCGGCTGCATTGGGAGCATCAGAATCGAAGTCGAGGAAGTGAGAGAGTTGCTTCTTGATACAAGCAACGTTGTGGCGAAGAATGTCTTCGGTAAGGAGGTTACGCTCGGCACTTTTGCCTGAAGGGTCGCCAATCATACCTGTTGCACCACCTACGAGTGCTAATGGCTTGTGGCCCGCACGCTGGAAGTGGCGGAGCATCATTACAGAGCAGAGATGGCCAATGTGTAAAGAGTCGGCCGTTGGGTCGATACCTACATAGGCTGTTGTCATGCCTTTTTCGAGCAATTCTTCAGTGCCCGGCATCATTTGGTGCAACATGCCGCGCCATTTGAGTTCTTCTACAAAATTCATCGTATGTTATTTGTTATTACTTTTCTTTATTTTGAGATGCAAAGTTAGTGCAAGGTGAGCGCAATAAAAAGGGAAAAAGCATTTTTTTCCCTTTTATTGCTTAGCCAGAGTCTAACTTCGACTTTCCTCTATTTGCTTTTTCGTTAAGCCTGTATACTTCATTACCAAACTAAGCTGCATTCCATCTGCCAACATGGTACGTGCCACTTCTATTTGTTGTAGAAGTTTACCTTCTTCGCGACCCTCTGCACGACCCTCTGCGCGGCCCTCTGCACGACCTTCTTCGCGACCCTCTGCACGACCTTCCTCGTAACCTTCATCGCGACTAGTGTCGAAAAGACTCTTCATATGACGAACAGATTCCATGTGGCGAAAATAGGCTTGTCTATCATCTTCGGAAAGGGCATCAACACGTAAGCGCTCACGAGCTTCAGGAAGTCCTGCTGCTTTTGCCTCTTTACTTATTTGTCCTGTTTTTAGAAAGGAAATCCATTCGTCAAGCGGTGTTTTAGCTACAGAGTCAAAATCGTTTACACGCAATACGTAATATTCGGGAAAGAGCATACCTGCATCTTTACGACGTAGTATATCTTTTTCTTTTTTTCCAAAGAACTTTTCATTTTGACGTACTGAGAGTTTTAATGTATCATGCGGTGCATGTATGCCCTTAAACTCTGTCCTGCCATGATAGACGTAATCTTTACCTTGTCCTAGTTCAAAATAGACAATATTGATGGAATACACTTTGCGCACCTCATCATAGGGCTTGCCTAAACCGATGTATTCCGTGATGGCTTTTGACACTCCATATAGCATGCGATGAAAGTAAGATAGCTCGCGGCTATTCTGCACTTCAATAATGCAGAGTTCGCCGCCTTCGCTCTCTGCAAAGATATCGACACGATTGTATTTGTCTTCATCATCTTCTTGATTGCTTTCGCTCTCAAGGAATCGGTGAATTTTTATCCCTTTACCAATAAGTGAGGATAAGAATCCCTCTAACACCACATAATTGGCCTTATTGCGCAAGAGGCGTTTCATCGCCCAATCAAAACGTATATAGTTTTCTCCATTTTGTATCATAGGTTCTTATTTTTTTAGAGTTGATAGTTATCTACGTCCGAAGAAGTAGGGGCGTCGGGGTTGTGGACGCGGAGTGATGGGTTTGGGATTGAGTTCGGGATAGGCTATGCGCGTATGGTAGATTGTCTTGATACTCTCTACGAGTACGCGCTTGGCATCGGCAATATCGCGGAAGGTGATAGGACACTCGCGGAAGTAGCCTGCCTGCACTTGTCCGTCGACGATGCGGTCGACCAACTCTTTGATACTCTCCTCGGTGTATTCCTTGAGCGAACGTGACGATGCTTCAACGGCATCGCACATCATGAGAATGGCTTGTTCGCGCGTGAAAGGGTTGGGGCCAGGATAAGTAAAGAGTTTGGGGTCAGGCTGCTCGCCTTGATGTTTATTTTGCCACTGTATATAGAAATACTTTACTTGTGAACGTCCGTGGTGAGTACAGATGAAGTCACGTATCACTTTGGGCAGGTGATATTTATCCGCTAAACGAAGACCTTCTGTCACGTGGCTGATGATGATTTGTGCAGAACGCTCTTCGCTGAGTTCATCGTGTGGGTTGACACCCGTTTGATTTTCGGTAAAGAACGCGGGGTTGACCATTTTACCTATATCATGGTAAAGTGCTCCCGTACGCACCAACTGAGGTTTGGCTCCAATCTTATCGGCCACCTCGGCAGCGAGGTTGGCCACTTGCAAGGAGTGAACAAAGGTGCCTTGTGCCTTCTTGGCCATAAGGCGGAAGATGATATTGTTCGTATTGGAAAGTTCGACCAACGTTACGCTTGAAGTGAAGCCAAATGTCTTCTCCAACAGATAGAGTAGGGGATAGGCAAAGAGTAGGAGAACACCATTTACGCCATTATATATATAGATAGAACGATCGATGTGGCTCCAATCGACGCCTTGTGAAAGGTCGAAACCAAGCATAATAGTGGTGGACGTGAGGAAGGCGTAAAGGGCTACACGTAGGAGTTGCGAACGTTCGCTCAAGTCGCGAAGGGCATAGATAGCAGTCATGCCCGCCATAAATTGTACGACCACAAACTCGTAGTTAGAGTGAAGGGCAAAAGAAGAAAGCACGACGCTGCACACCATGGCCATGAAGGCGGTGCGAGAATCCATGAAGGTGCGCACAAAGATGGGCACCATGGCGTAAGGCACCATATAGACGCTAAACGTCTTATGATCGACCATGAGATAGGTAATCAAGGGGAAGATAGCTACTAGCGACGATAGGAGCAATATGCTATGAGGTGAATAAAGATAGTCGCGCCGATAGAGGCGGAGGTAGTAGACAAATGAACCTAAAATGCACGACACGAAGATAACCTGTCCGAGGAGCACCTGCCAAAAGCCTTCTGAAGGGTCATTGCGACGCACGGTCTCACGCTCGAAGGATTGTAATATCTTATATTGGTCGGCCGACACAATCTCACCACGATCGATGATGCGCTGTCCACTTTGTACCATACCTGCTGCGGGAGCTACGGAGGCGATGAGGTCCTCACGTGCGGTACTTGTCTTGGCACTATCAACGAGTAGGTTGGGGGCGAGGTATTGATTGAGGTTACAACGGGCTATTATCTCGCGTGGAAACTGTGTACTGTCGCAATGTACGATGTATTCGTAGGCCGAACGGGTAGAGTAGAGTTCGGTGAGAGAACGCGAGAGGGCTTCAGTGCCTTCGACTACACGAATGCCTGTAATGCGATCTTTGGCCATCTGTGAAAGGTCGGCCGAGTTGACAATACCCGCTTGATAGACGGCTGCCATGAGTCGTTCGATGTGAGGCAAGAAGCGTGCTGGCACATCGTTGAACGCACCATTGACAAAGTCGTTATGAAAGGCGGCTATCTGGCGTTGGGCTATTTGAGCATTCTCAACATAGAAGGGTTGAAAGTTGGCCAAAGCACTATCGCTTTCGGCTTCAACCTCTTGTTGCGTCTTATATATTGGGAAGTCAAAAGTGGCTATGAGTGAGTTGTAGCGCCAGGGGCGTCCTTGCTCGTATTCGTAGCCAAACTTGGTTTCGCGTGGCAGGAAGTAGACGAGTAGCGCCACGACTACCAACACGGCACCTACAAGTGTCATTCCACCCTTTAACTTTGATTTTGCTTCGAATTTAAACATGGCAAACGATATTTTTAATGTACAAATGCATGGTTAATGTGCGAATGTGCGAATGTGCAAATGGTCACCTTTACTTGCTGCGTTTTAATAATATTACATTATTCTCATTTTCTTAAAACTCAGTAAATAAAGGCGACCATTTGCACATTAGCACATTTGCACATTTGCACATTAATTAGTTTTCTTCTTCTCCCGTTAACTCATCGGGGAGAGAGGCTGAGGGGGTAAGTCCCTTCTTGCGCCAACCCTCTAATTGACTGATGATGTTGCCACGACCTGTGGTGAGTTGGCGTTGTGCATCATCGTAGGTGCGGTGCAGTTGGTCGATAGAGTTGCCTATCTTTACAAAGTTTTGGGCAAAGGTACTAAACTTTTTATAAAGTTTCTCGGCTGAGGTGTAAATTTCGTTAACCGAACGGCTTTGTAACTCACTCTGCCACAGATTGTAAGCTAGCTGAAGGGCCATGAGAAGGTTGGTGGGATTGATAAGGATAACGTGTTGCTTGTAAGCTTCAGTGGGCAGTGTAGGGTCGGCCGTCACGGCAGCTACATAGGCGGCTTCGCCAGGAATGAACATTAAAACGTAACCAATACTATCCTTTACCAACTTGCTATAATTCTTATCGGCCAATTCCTTAATATGTTGACGCACACTGCGTAAGTGCTCTTTCATGAGGCGGTCTTGCTCAAGGGCATCGTCGGCAGCCACGTATTCGGTAAAGGCTTTGAGTGATACCTTAGAGTCAATAATAACGTTGCGACTTTGCGGTAGGTGAACCACTACATCGGGTATAGCTACGGAGCCACGTCCGTCAGCTACGTGGCTTTGCAACGTATAGTCGCGGCCTTCTGTGAGACCTGATACAGAAAGTAGGTTGGCCAATACAGCTTCGCCCCAATTGCCTTGCAACTTGGTGTTGCCTTTAAGAGCTTTGGCAAGGTCGTCAGCTTCGCGACCAAGCGACTGCGTCTGTTCGACGAGGGCTTTGATATAGCCATCGAGTGAGGCGTGTCCTTTTACAAACTGCGTGCGAAAGGCTTCGATGTCGTGACCAAGAGGTTTGAGTAAGGCTTCGAGCGAGTTGACGTGTTGCTCGCGTAGGGCATCGCCTTGTGTACGCATCATTTCGACGGACATGGCTTTAAACTCAGCACGTAGGGCTTGCGCCTGTTTGCGCATGGCCTCGTCGGCATGTTGTTGTTCGGCCTTGAGTTGCGCTTTAGCAGCTATGGCCTCGCGCTGCGAACGCAAGGTGCCAATGGCATAACCGGCAATGAGGGATAGGAGGGAGAGGAGAAAGTAGAGCATTCCTTCTTTTTTATTTTGATTGACAAGTTAACAAGTTGACGAGTTGACAAGTAAGTTACCTTCAAACTTACCCGTTAACTCGTCAACTTGTTAACTTGTCAACTAAAAGAACTCGTCGACTAAGAATTAGAACAAACTTGCCAAATAGGCTACTAATGGGATACTAATGACGGAGAGCAAGGTGGTAAAGAAGAGACCTTGCGTCATTACGCGCTCGTCCTTACCATATTGTAAGCAGAGCATGATACCATTGGTGGCGACAGGCATGGCACTCAACACAACAGCTACGTCGCTCACAAAGGGATTGATCCCCATCAGAGCTAATACGCCACCTACGGCTAAGGGGAGAATGAAGAGGCGAAGCAGCGTCATGGAATAGACAAAACGATTACCTAACATATCGCGCACAGGTATGTGGCTCAAACTGGAACCGATGATAAGCAGCGCACAAGGAGTGGTAAGGTCGCCTAAGAGGTGAAACCACTCTCCCACGGGCGTGGGTATCTGAATGCGTGCCACAGCGATTACTACAGCAATGAGCGAAGCTACAACGCAAGGCGATAATATGAGTCGGGGCGAGAAGGCACTCTTAGCTTTGCCTCCATTTATAAACGAGACTCCGATAGTGAAGACTAAAAGGTTGAAGGGAATATTGAGTACAGAGGCGCAAAACACGGCCTTGGAGCCGAACACGGCATCGCACACAGGGTAGCCAATGAAGCTGACGTTGCCAAAGGCTAACATAAAGCGACTGATACCTATTCGGGCTTTGTTTACCTTAAATAAGTGGGGTATGAGATAAGCCAAACCGATAAGTACAATGTAATTGACTACGGCCACTACGGCAAGTGAGATGAGTTCGGAGTTTTCGAATGCGAGGTCTTTGCCCATAACCGATGCCAAGATAAGTGCTGGCATGGATATGTTCATAATAAAGATAGAGAGCTTGCGGTCGAGATCGCCCGCCCACAAATTACGCTTGGCCGCAAAGAGTCCGACCAACACAATGCCGAATATCATCAGCATTTGGGTAATGATGTGCAAGATGTCCATTAAGGGAGGGGTGTAAGTTTAATTAATGAGTTTAGTGAGTTTAATGGGTTTAATGAGTTTAATGAGTTTAATGAGTTTAATGGGTTTAATACTGCAAACAAGCTCAACTCACTAAACCCATTAAACTTATTAAACTCCTCTAACCTTGAATAAGATATCCGCCTTCGTTGCCACCTTCGGGGCCAAGTTCGATGATATGGTCAGCACACTTGATAACATCAGGATTGTGTTCAATCACTACTATACTATGGCCTCGCTCAATCAAGGCATTAAAGGCGTGGAGCAGACGGTTGATGTCGTGAAAGTGAAGACCTGTGGTTGGTTCGTCAAAGATGAATAGCGTAGGTACAGAACGTTCCAAACCTAAATAATAGGCCAGCTTGACACGCTGGTTTTCACCGCCCGAAAGGGTAGAACTGGATTGGCCTAACTTGATGTAGCCCAAACCCACGTCTTGTAAAGGACGCAAACGGCTGACAATCTTCTTCTGACCATGTTCGGTAAAGAACTCAATGGCTTGGTTGACAGTCATCTCAAGCATTTCGTAGATATTCTTACCCTCATACTTTACCTCAAGCACGTCGCTCTTGAAGCGCTTGCCATGACAACTCTCACACTCAAGTACTAAGTCAGCCATAAACTGCATCTCGACCTTTACTACACCGTCGCCCTTACACTCCTCACAACGACCGCCATCGGCATTGAACGAGAAGTAAGCTGGTGTAAAGTCCATTTGCTTGGCCAATGGCTGCGCAGCCATGAGTTTACGTATCTCGTCATACGCTTTGACGTAAGTGACGGGATTAGAACGCGAAGAACGACCGATAGGATTTTGATCAACAAACTCAATGGCCTGCACGGCATCAATGTCGCCTGACAGTCGGCGGAACTCGCCAGGACGATCGGCCACCTCATCTTTAGCCCGCTTAAGAGCCCGATAGAAGATGTCGCGCACGAGGGTAGACTTACCCGAACCACTTACACCCGTCACGACCGTCAGCACGTTGAGAGGGAAGGTTACATCAATGCCCTTCAAATTGTTCTCGCGTGCTCCCTCAACTATGATGCTACGATTCCACGTGCGATGAGTCGTAGGTACGGGGATTTGTTCGCGGCCATATAGGTAGTTGAGCGTGTGTGAGTAATATACCCCCTTCTCCTTATCAAAGAGTTCGGGGTGACGCTGCAAGAGTTCTTTCTCATCCTTTATAAAAGGTCCAGCATACACCACTTGTCCTCCTAATCTACCCGCTTCAGGACCTATATCTATAATATAGTCAGCCGCACGCATAATCTCTTCATCGTGTTCAACCACAATAACCGTATTTCCCAAGTCGCGTAACTCCTTCAATACGTTGATAAGGCGACGCGTGTCGCGTTGGTGAAGACCTATGCTCGGTTCGTCAAGAATGTAGAGCGAGCCGACCAATGAAGAACCTAACGATGTGGCAAGGTTGATGCGCTGACTCTCACCACCCGAAAGCGTATTAGAGAGGCGGTCGAGCGTGAGGTAGTTGAGTCCTACCTCAGAGAGAAAGTGCAGACGACTCTTTATCTCATTCAGCAATCGCTTGGCCACTGCTGCATCGTGTTCACTGAGTTCGAGCTGGTCGAAGAAGGGAACTAACTCCTTGATAGGCAGTTGTACCAATTCCGTGATACTACGGCCGCCCACTTTGACGTATTCTGCATCTTTCTTCAAGCGCGAACCGTGGCACTCAGGACAAACCGTCTTGCCACGATAGCGCGCCAGCATGACACGATATTGTATCTTGTACTGATTGCGCTCTAACATGCGAAAGAAAGCATCAATGCTTACTTGCTCTTCTTCAGGTAATCGTTGTTCGGCCGCATCGCCATGCCAAAGCATGTCCTTCTGTTTGCGCGTAAGTTTATAATAAGGTTCGAAGATAGGGAACCCATTTTTTCGCACCGAGCAACGACGTATAAACTCATTCTTCCACTCTCCCATCTTCTCACCTCGCCAACACATCACAGCACCATCCATAAGGCTCTTCGATGTGTCAGGCACAACGAGGTGTTCGCTAATGCCCATTACGCGGCCAAAGCCCTCGCAGCGCTCGCAAGCGCCTATGGGCGAGTTGAACGAAAACATATTGTCGTCAGGTTCGCGGAATGTAATGCCATCGGCCTCGAAGCGAGTAGAAAAGGTGTGAAGAATACGGGCTGGATAGAAGCGAAGCATACACTGTCCGTCACCCTCGAAGAAGGCCGTCTCTGCTGAGTCGGCTAAACGCGAAAGCACGTCTTTGTCATCACTTACCGAAAGGCGGTCAATCAACAGATTGAGTTGCGATAGCGAGTAGTACACAGCCTCAGGCGCGGGAGCTGGCAAAGCCTCATCGTGTGGTGCATCGTCAACGACTACTTGCCCCGCCTTCAATTGTTCGGCAAAGTCCTCAATACGCACCATTTCGCCGTCAACGTCGAGACGTGAGAGTCCTTGTTGAAGGTCGATGCTGAGCTGCTGGAGCAAGGTACGTTCTTGACGCACTCGCATAGGAGCTAGTACGGTAAAGCGCGTGCCCATAGAGTAAGAGTGCATGCAGTCAATCACGTCCTGAACGGTGTGGCGCTTCACCTCCACACCACTTATGGGCGAGAAGGTGTGACCTATGCGTGCATAAAGCAGACGAAGATATTCATATATCTCGGTGCTGGTGCCCACGGTCGAACGCGGATTACGACTCGTCACGCGCTGTTCGATAGCAATAGCAGGGGGAAGTCCTTTTATGTAGTCACACTCAGGCTTATGCATACGGCCCAAGAATTGACGTGCATAGGCTGAAAGGCTCTCAACATAGCGTCGTTGACCCTCGGCATACAATGTATCGAAGGCCAACGACGACTTACCCGAACCACTGAGTCCGGTTATAACGATGAGTTTGTCACGCGGTATGTCAATATCCACGTTCTTGAGGTTGTTTACCCTCGCTCCCTTTACCTGTATCGTTTCGTTCATACCTTATTGCTTTCACTAAAGGTGCAAAATTACAGATTTCATTTGAAAAACCTTCATGAACGCAAGAAGGATTGCAGTTTACCTATATATTTAGCGGCCTCTCCCCCTCATCCCTTCCCCAGCCGGGGAGGAGGGTGAGGGGGAGAGGCCGCTAAATAGCAATTTAATAAAAAAGCCAAGATAGAGGTGTAGACCTTATCTTGGCTTTCTATGATTAATGTGTATAAGCGATTACTTCACTGCAATCTTGAAGCGTTGAATGCTGTTTGCATCAGTCTTCTGCAAGATGTAAGTGCCAGTGGGCAAACCCTTGATAGCTTCGGCAGGCGTGATGGCCTTGCCACTCTTCAAGGCAACACCATTGAGAGCAAATATGGTGATGTCGGCAGGAGCAACGTTGATGCCAGCAATGCCTGTCTGCAAGGTGTTGTTGACAGTCAGTACAACGTACTTGTCGGCTGCGCCACGTGAAGCCAACTTAACGTATGCTTCATGAACGCCTTCAGCATCAGAGTTGAAACGAACAGTGAATACACCACCCTCTGCAGGGAGTTCACTCTCAGAGAGTTTAAACTTGCTCTTATTAGCACCCCCCAAGGTGAGTTTGATAGGTTCAGTCAAGTTCTGAGTCGTTACGGTTACCTCGTCTGATGTAGCATCTTGGCCCTTAATAGCTTCGAAAGCAAGCGATGCGACATCTGTGCGAACGACTGGGAGGTCGGTGCGGCCGAAACTTACATCGTCAATGTAGTAAGTAGCAGCGTTGTTACGACCGCGTGTGCTCTTAAAGCGGAAGGCCATAAAGAAGGTGTCAGCAATGGGCTGGTCGGTGAGGTCGACGTGATATTCAAACCATTCACCGCTCTCGTCCTTTGTTGAAGGCATTGTAAAGCCGCCAACGGGACTGATGTACATCTCACCATCAGTGAGATCGATGTAGCAGAGTTCGAGTTGGTCAGTCTGCTTGTCTGTCAAATAGTCACCGCGAACGCGGAAGGTGAAAACCTTTGAAGCAGCATCCTTAAAGTTAAGGGCAGGCGTAACGAGCATCATCTCAGCTTCTGTCTCGTCACCGTCCTCTACCTTAGAGTCGTAAGCCGTTACCTTTGCTACGTGTTCGCCAGCTGACTCGTCCGTATCGCTGAACGTATAGTTCCACC
>OGJJ01002497.1_pt1 | contig 11711 bp, 11 predicted proteins | sample 1572081 | NCBI WGS metagenome assembly OGJJ01 (sample SAMEA2582122, study PRJEB24529) | metagenome | biome: Human gut stool | place: China | collected 2011
AAGAAGGGTTTTCACCATGGGAGAAGGAAGATACAAATATAAAATTTTTGATACGATCGTAACGAATGATGCAACAGCTCCTTATGATATCACTTTTTTTTCAGATGAAGATTTTAATAACTGGCTTGCTAAAATGTCTGATATAAAAAAATACGGAGTGAATGCACAAGTTGCAACAGATGACAAAGTTGTAACCTTATCCACCTGTACCAGTCATGGAAAAAAACGATTTATTATTCAGGGAGTCCTAGAGTCCTACACGGACAACAACGGAAAAGAGACTTCCATGACAGAACTCAAGGAACAATACCGGAAGTTACAGGAACAACAGGACCAACAAAATACAGAAAACGAGGAAGTTAAATGAGTTTTATAAGAGATAATGATCTAATATTCGCATCACAGACAAGAAACTTGGAAAGGAATAATGAGCGATTATCCGCTGTATTTAAGAAATTGTCGAACATGCTGATATTTCCCACCATCTTAATTCTTTTTTCAGTGATTTTTTCTTTTGCTATCGTGTCCGGTTCTTCGATGAATGATACTTTACAAGACCAGGATTATATTCTGGTAAATAAACTTACAAGAGATTATGATCGAAATGATGTTGTAATTATTAAAAAGGATACAGAAGATTTTTACATGCAAAATACAAACCTCGGGGCGCATAAGCGCTCTGAGGATTGTTTGATGCTAAGGAATCCATTTTTATTTTAAGGAGGCCCATAACGTGATAAAGGCTGGAAAAAGAAAAAAAGAGTTTACGGATCCATATACCGTGACCAGTGCGGTTACAAAAGGAAATATCATTACAAAGCTTTCCCTGCTTATTATGGGCTTGGGTAATATCGCGCACAGACAGATCGCAAAGGGACTGATGTTCCTGGTTATTGAGATTGGATATATATGGTTTATGATCCAATCCGGAATTTATAATTTATCCATGTTTCCGTCATTGGGATGGAGAGAGCAGGAAAAAGTCTGGAATGAAAAGAAAAGTATCTATGAGTACACTGCCGGTGATCAGTCATTCCTGATCCTGTTGTATGGAGTTGCAACGATTTATATTACATTGATGTTTATCGTTGTGTGGAGAGAGGCAGTAAAAAGCTCTTATAAATCAGAAGTGCTTGCAAAATCAGGAAAGCACCTGAACACCTTTAAAGAAGACTTCAAGAGTTTGTTTGATCAAAATTTACATAAATTATTACTCGCAGCACCGATCATGGGAGTATTGATCTTTACGGTCCTTCCACTGATCTATAATATTTCCATGGCATTTACCAATTACAGTAAGGTAAATGATCATCTGGTATTATTTGACTGGGTTGGGCTTGCAAACTTTGCAAAAATCTTAAATTTGAACGACAGTATCGGTAAGCAGTTCTATTCCGTACTGACATGGACGATCACCTGGGCGATTTTTGCAACAGCATTAAACTATATTTTCGGTATGATCCTTGCAATCGTGATCAACCGTAAAGAGACACATTTTAAGGGATTCTGGAGATTCTGCTTTGTATTATCTATCGCAGTACCTCAGTTTGTTTCCCTGCTGATCATGAGAAGTATGTTACAGCCAACCGGTATCGTAAACACTTTATTATTAAAATATGGTCTGATCGATACGGCGCTTCCGTTTTTCTCAAGTGCGACATGGGCCAGAGTGACAGTTATCGTTATCAACCTGTGGGTAGGTATCCCATATACGTTACTTCAGGTAACAGGTATTTTACAGAACATTCCGGGTGAATTATATGAGGCAGCGAAGATTGATGGAGCTAATACAATCCAGATATTCTTCAAGATCACATTGCCATATATGTTATTTGTCATGACACCATACCTCATTACACAGTTTACCGGAAATATCAATAACTTCAACGTTATCTACCTGCTGTCCGGCGGTAATCCGACACCGGTGGATGCAACAGCCGGTAAGACAGATCTGCTTGTTACATGGCTGTACAAACTGACCGTTGATAAGAACTACTACAACTTAGGTGCAGTAATTGGTATTATGACGTTCATTGTCCTTGCGATCGTTGCGCTGGTAACATATCGTAATACCGCATCCTACAAAGATGAGGAGGGATTCATGTAATGAGTAAAAAACAAGTGACATCTGGTATAAAAGCAAAGAAAACAATTGTGAATGTTATTATCCATATTTTTCTGGCAATCCTGTCATTCATCTGGGTGCTGCCGATTTTCTGGGTGATCCTGACAAGCTTCCGCGGTGAGAAAGGTTCTTATGTAACCACTTTCTTCCCGAAGACTTATACGATTAACAACTATGTGAAATTATTCACAGATACAAGTATTTTGAACTTTCCGAAAATGTTTGTAAATACTTTTATCATTGCGATTTTTACATGTATCATTTCAACCATTTTTGTACTTTCAGTATCTTATACAATGTCAAGAATGCGTTTTAACATGAGAAAACCATTTATGAATATCGCAATGATCCTCGGATTGTTCCCATCCTTTATGTCTATGATCGCTGTTTACTATATTTTAAAGGCTCTTGGACTGGCGGAGGGTTCTATGATCCGTATCGCTTTGATCGTCGTATTCTCAGCAGGATCCGGTGTTGGATTCTATGTTGCAAAAGGTTTCTTTGATACGATCCCAAAAGCACTGGACGAGGCTGCGATTATCGATGGGGCAACAAGATGGCAGGTATTTACGAAGATTACCGTGCCACTCAGTAAACCAATTATTGTTTATACCATTTTGACATCCTTTATGGGACCGTGGGTAGACTTCATTTTTGCAAAGGTTATCTGCCGTGCTGATGCACAGTACTACACCGTATCTATCGGTCTTTGGAAGATGCTTGAAAAAGAATACATTGACAGCTGGTATACCTGTTTTGCCGCAGGCGCAGTTGTGGTATCCATTCCGATTGCAATTCTGTTCTTACTGACACAGAAATTCTATGTAGATGGAATGAGTGGAGCTGTAAAGGGTTAAACCGGGCAGCGGATAAGTTTTGGCTGTGTGTGGGACTGTTGTATGAGAGTGAAAATCTTGATACAGCAGTCCCTTTTTATGTAAACATAAAAACGCTCCGCGAGGATGCACAACTCGCGGAGATGAATATATAGCTACGCTATCCGCTCGTGCGCGAAAGTGTGCGCTTGCGCACACTTTGTTGTATAATACGAAGAAGAGAAGCTTTAAATGATATGAGAAAGGCATGGTTATAGGAATGAAAAAACGTTTGATCGCAGCCCTGTTAGCAGGAATGATGTTGGTACAGACAACCGCTTGTGGAAATAGCACCAGTGGAACCGTAGGTACTGTGGATAATACAGAGACAATGTCGGAGAGTGGAACAGAGGCAGATACAGAAAAAGAAGAAAACGGAGTGACCACATTATCTCTGATGCAGCAGGTCAATACAGCAGAAGAGAATGTGATTGATGACAATTACCGAACTTATTATGAGGTGTTTGTTTACAGTTTTTATGACAGTGACGGAGACGGAATCGGCGATCTGAAGGGATTGACGGAAAATCTTGATTACATTAATGACGGAGATCCAACGACGGACACGGATCTGGGATGTAATGGTATCTGGCTGATGCCGGTCATGCCGTCCACAACATATCACAAATATGATGTGACAGATTATGAAGCAATTGATCCAGAGTATGGTACAATGGATGATTTTACGACACTTGTAGATGAATGCCATAAGCGTGGAATCAATGTGATCATCGATTTTGTCATGAACCACACATCTTCACAGCATGAGTGGTTTCAGACCGCGTACAAATATTTGCAGAGCCTTCCGGAAGGTACAGAACCGGATGCGTCAGAGTGCCCTTATGTAGATTATTATAATTTTTCCAAAGAAAAACTGGGCGGTTATTATCCGGTGGAAGGAACCGGCTGGTATTATGAAGGACAGTTCTGGAGCGAGATGCCGGATCTGAACTGGGATAGTGAAGCATTGAAAACAGAATTTGAGCAGATCGTGCAGTTCTGGCTGGATCTCGGCGTGGATGGTTTCCGCTTGGATGCAGTAAAGGAATTTTATTCGGGCGCAGATGATAAAAATATTGCAGTCCTGACCTGGTTTAATGACATGGTGAAATCCAAAAAAGAGGATGCATATCTGGTAGGAGAGGCATGGAATGATTACAGTGTCTATGCGAAATATTATCAGAGCGGCATGGACAGTTTCTTTGATTTTACTTTTGCGGATAAGGACGGTATCATTGCAGACACAGTAAAGGGAATCAACGGCGCTTCCGCTTACGGAAAAGGGCTTGTCAATACGCAGGAACTTTACGGCAGCTACAGTGATACTTACATTGACGCACCGTTTTACACCAATCATGATATGGCGCGGAGCGCAGGTTATTATTCCGGCGATTACAGTGAAGCGCAGACAAAGCTTGGAAATGCAATGAATCTTCTGATGTCAGGAAGTGCATTTTTGTATTATGGGGAGGAGCTTGGAATGAAAGGCTCCGGAAAAGATGAAAATAAGCGTGCTCCGATGTACTGGTCGACAGATGCCGATGCCACGGGTATGTGTGACGGACCAAAGGATATGGACGATATTAAGATGAAGTATGGCAGTTTAGAGGAGCAGGAAAACGACGGAAATTCCATTTATAACTTTGTGAAACAGACGATCGCATTGCGGAATGAGTATCCGGTGATCGCCAGAGGAAAGGTCGCATTTGATGAGGGGATTTCGGATGATACGGTATGCGTGATTCGGAAAACCTGTGATGAGGGACAATTGATGCTGGTGTTCAATACTTCAGAGAAGGCGCAGACGGTCGATTTCAGGAAATCAGCTCTCGGAGCAACGGAAGACAGGATATATCCATTGCAGATCGCAGGGGAGCTTCTGACAGGAACGGAAGCTCCCGTTCTGGATGGAGAACAGCTTACCATACCTGCGTATTCGGTCGTGATCTTAGAGTAAAAAAGAATACTTTTCCGGATAACAGAAATCCCCGATATGAGAGAATCTATCGGGGATTTTTACTTGAATCTGTGCTTTTTGGTATATAATAGTAATATCAAAGACGGCATGGTTGAGATGGGCGTTCAGGAGGCAGACATGGCGGCAGATCTGACACTTCGTATGTTAGATGGCGACGAGGTGGAGCAGATCGTTCCGGGGGCAGAAGAAAGCGATGCATATAAAGGAGTTCTGGCAGCTTTAAAAAATATGAAGGACAGCTGTGGTATCGCATATCTGTATACGTTATATACCGATGGGGCGAATGTTTATTACGGAGTAGATGTGGAGGCAACCGAAGATGTAAGTTATCTCGGGGATCCTTTTGCTGACTCTTATGAGGAGTTAAAATCTGTATTTGAGGGACAGGAATATGTGCAGGATTATATTGATGAGACGGAGGATGGAGACCTGATCACAGTCTACAAGCCGATCACAAACAGCGCAGGAAAAGTGGTGGCAGTTCTGGGGTGCGATTATGATGCATCTGATATTACTGCCCGGCTGAAGGCAGCACTTGTGGGAGTAATCAAGATCGGTGCGGTCTGCATTGTTCTTGCAGTAGCGGCTCTCAGTATCATTATTTCAACGATCACGAGAGGGCTTCAGAAAGTGGACGACAAGATTTATGAGATCGTGCATAATGAGGGAGATCTGACACAGAAGCTGGACATCCACAGTGGAGATGAGATGGAACTCATTGCAGGGAATGTCAATGCTTTATTGGAATACATACGGGGAATCATGTTGAAGATCTCCGACAATTCAGAACATTTAAATGGTTCATCACAAAAGATCGCACAAAACCTTGCAGCAGCAGAGGTGAATATCACAGATGTTTCCGCAACTATGGAGGAAATGAGTGCGGCAATGGAGGAGACAAACGCTTCACTGGAGCAGATCAGCACCTCAGTGGGACAGGTTTATGCATCCATTGAAAACATGGCAGCACGTGCAGAACATGGGAAAGAGTCTTCCGGTGAAATGAACGGGCGTGCAGACAGTGTCCGCACAGAAGCCTTAAGCAGACAGCAGGAGGCTGCGGCGCAGGCAGCCGACATGGCACAGACATTGAATGAGAAGATCGAGCAGTCCAAAGCGGTGCAGGAGATAGCACAGCTTACAGCAAATATCATCGAGATTACCGACCAGACCAATCTGTTGGCTTTAAATGCGAGCATTGAGGCGGCAAGAGCAGGAGAGGCAGGAAAAGGATTTGCAGTTGTGGCAGATGAAATCGGAAAACACAATGAGATCGCAGATCTGCTTGATACTGAGGTGAAACGGTTTAAGCTGGAGTAACGGAGATTGTAAATCATAATTGAAATAAAAAATCGTGCGAACAAAAACGTATTGTGTTTGCACGATTTTTTTATCAATAGGTATTCAGTTCATAACATAATGAAAGAAATCAACAGCATTCTCTTTGTTATCAGCTGCGTATGCAATGCCGAAGCAGATCGTTCCAGTGTAGTAACCGTAGTCAGAAAGCCATTGATTGTCGTTTAGTTCCAGACCACATGGGAATGTCTCGCCAGTCTCGGAATCTGTTGCATAGACGATCATATCTTTGTACTGTTCTAATTCATCCGCTGTTAGATAATCTGTAAGAGGCATAAGACTTCCGACATCAGCATATTGCTGGAACACAAATTCCGGTGCAAAAAGAACATCGGCACCACCGACAGAAAGTTTTAAAGTCAGTTTCTGGTCACTGTAGTAGTTTGTGGAGTAATTATCGTCATCAGAAAAAGTGATGGAGAAATGCTAAGAATGAAATAGATTCATTCTTAGCACATTCATTGCACACAAAAAGCGGGTGATGGGAATCGAACCAGAGACACAAGGATTTTCAGTCCTTTGCTCTACCAACCGAGCTAACTGGACTTGTTGCTCACAATAAAGATTGTTGTAAAGGAAGGAACCTTTGTTATCAAGCAAAAAATGGAAATTATAAATAAGGAAGGATATCTTCACAGTAGCAGCGCAGTACCTCCCCGACACTCCAGGCCTGTGCATAACAGCCGCGGGGATTGTGTGGTGCATCCCCGTCAAAGATTTCTGAGATGGAACCGATACAGCCGGAATCCGACAGATGTTTTCTCACAGGCTCTAACATGTGGACGGCATTTTCGGCAGCAGAGGAGGAGTGGTGGTTCACTTTCATATAGGCACTGAAAAATCCACCGAGCAAAAAGCCCCAGGCAGTTCCCTGATGGTAAGCAGCGTCCCTCTTTGCAAGAGCACCGCAGTAAATGCCATGGTAGTCCGGATGATCCGGTGCGAGAGAGCGAAGTCCACAGCCGACAAACAACTCTTTTTCCACAAGTGCGACAACTGCTTTTTCCTGTTCCTCCGGGAGCAGGGAAAATGGAAGGGATACGGCATAAATCTGGTTTGGACGGATATGGTAGTCCGGCTCGTCACCATCCACAACATCAAACAGGCATTGGTTGGAGGAATCCCAGAACTTTGCGTTGAAGGATTCTTTTACCTGATTGGCGCGTGTGCGGTAGGCAGAAGCATCTTCGTTAAATTTTTCACAGAGTGATTCCATGATCCGTAAAGCGTTATACCACAGTGCGTTGATCTCCACCGGTTTTCCGTGGCGTGGTGTTGCTACCCAATCACCGACGCGGACATCCATCCAGGTGATCTGGTCAAGTCCGCTTCCGGCGTGGATCAGTCCGTCGTCTTCCATATAAATGCTAAAGTCCGTTCCTTTTTCATAGGCAGAGACGATTTCCTTTAAATGAAGGAAAATCTGTTCTTTTACAAAAGTTTCCGCTTCCGCAGCAGGGTTATAATTAAGGTACTGATAGACCGCATAAAAGTACCAGAGAGAGGCGTCCACCGTGTTATAGAGCGGCGGCATATTGTCATCCGGGAACATATTCGGCACAATTCCGTGGCGGATATATCTGGCAAATGTCAGAAGGATCTCCTCAGCTTCTTTGAAACGTTTCGTGCAGAGCGTCAGACCGGTAAAAGCGATCATTGTGTCCCTGCCCCAGTCGGTAAACCACGGAAGTCCGGCGAGAACGGTCATCATTTTCGTGGATTCGCGGTAAGTCAGAAACTGGTCGCTGGCAAGCACCAGCTGGTTGGCAAACGAGTCGCGGTATCCGGCTTTTGCAAAAAGTTCTGCATGGCAACGGGCATTTTCCTCTAAAATGGAAAATGCTTCCGTAGCAGACACAGGGGCAGGACGCTCGTTCACGTCACCGATACTGCACAGGATGGAAACTTTTTTGGTTGTGTTGGCAGGAACTGCAATGGACAGGTCAACCGGACAGTAATGGCAGTCAAGTCCATCTGTCTCAAGATCCACTTCAATCTGTAACTGCATGTCGATGTCATAAACATTTTCACGTTTGGAAAAAGTTCCTTCACTTGTCTGAAAACGAATGGCAATATCTTTATTTTTTTCCGGAACAAGATAAAATGTCCTGTCTTCTGTAAATGTATCAAATCTTAAGGTGTCCGGGGTGCTGCTCTCACTGTGCTCGCGGTAGTTAAAAAGCGGTGTGAGCGTAAAGGTACAGTCGCTGTCCCCGGCGGCCAGTTCATAGGAGACGGCGCAGACATTGGCGTTTCTTTTTAATGTGATGTGCTTTTCAAAAGAAAAATTGTCTGTCTCATAGGCGTAGTGCACGCTTCCGTCATAGATGAAGGAAGTGAGAAACTTCTGTCCCTCTGTGTAAACTGTTTTTCCGGAAGCACGGTGCTGGGAAGTCTCAAAGGAAACCGTTTTGGTTCCGACAGTGGCTGTTTCATTGATCTTGGAAAAAACGAGATAGCGCTCAATTGGTGCATGGAGGCTGGCAATCAGGTAACCCTGATGTGTACGGCTGTGTGCGCCGATCATCGAGCTTCCTGCGTATCCGCCAATGCCATTGGTGACTGCCCACTCACGTTTGATCCCTTCTTTGAATGTTGGCCAGTCTTTCTGGGTATACTGATATGTGATTATTCTTTTCCTCCTGAACGAAAAAATACGAAAATTTCTATCATCTTATTTTACATGATAAAAAAGAAGTTGTACAGAGGGAAAAAAGCGTATACAATTAATATTACGAGACTTTGTTTGGAGGAAATGATTATGTTGGAAAAATTAGTTATTGTTCCGAAAAAACAACGAGTGGACATAAGGCAGGAATGATCGCATTTTTTGTTTTAACCTGTCTTTGTTTAGTGCTTAGCATGCTTGTATCACCGGTTATTTTTCTGGTACCGGCGATCATCTTTGGCGTGATCTGGTATCTGTTTGCATTTCGCAGTGAAGTGGAGTATGAGTATACATATTATGATGGCGACCTGAGATTTGCGAAGATCAGGAATAAAGCAAAGAGAAAGAAAATTGCCTATCTTAGTATGGATGATGTGCTGACCATTGCCCCGAAGGGTGACCGCAGCATTTACAAGTATGAGAATGACAGATCGGTTACTGTGAAAAACATTGCGTCCGGCAATGCAGGTGCAAAACTTTATGAGGCAGTCTGCAAGGGCGAAAACGGTATCACAAGATATGAGTTTGAGCCGGATGAGGACATGTTAAATGCCATCATGGTAAAGTATCCAAGAAGCGTTATAAAGTAACAGGATCGCAATTGCAAAAAATACTGTGGCTTATCGGCTGCACAGTGGAGGATTTATGTTAGAGTTAAGAAATATCACCTGTGAAGTAGATGATAACAACGAGAATAAAGAGATTTTGAAAAATGTCAGTGTCACCATTGACGATCATTTTGTGGCGATCACAGGACCAAACGGCGGTGGAAAATCCACACTTGCCAAGATGATTGCAGGAATCATCCGTCCGACAAGTGGGCAGATTCTTTTAGACGGAGAGGATATCACCGGTTTAAACATTACGGAGCGCGCCAGAAAAGGAATCAGTTTTGCATTCCAGCAGCCGGTCCATTTTAAAGGGCTGACCGTAAAAGACCTCATTACGATCGCTGCAGGCAAAGAGATGAGTGTGAATAATTTCTAATTTGCATAAGATATTTTACGTAGCAGGTAGTCGATAAGGTTGCCTGCTATTGTTTCATTTATTCTCATTTGCTGAATTCTAATATTATAAATGTTGTCAATAAAAATGTTTGATTAATGTTTATGATAGGGTACAATACAAGTAGCAAAATAAAATATCGTACCAGTGGTGCGAGAAATAATGAAAAATGGGGTATGAAAAATGGCAAACGAAATATTATTTCAGTTAATGGATGGAATTGCCAATGCTATTTCAGATTCTTGTATGCCGCAGATTATTCCGGATATTGAACCACAGACAATAGATGGAAAAACGGTTATTATCGTGTCCGTAGAAGCTGGAAAGAATCGCCCATATTATTTGAAATCAAAAGGAAAAGAGAATGGTACCTATATTCGTGTGGCAGGTACATCCAGACAGGCATTTCCAGAAAAGATTAGAGAACTTGAAATGGAGGGTGCCAGAATTTCTTGGGATGAACTTACTTGTGTAGGCTATCCTGTTTCAAAAGAGACAACAGAAAAGCTTTGTAGTAACATTGAAAACTTCCGGGAAAAAGCTGGAATGACAGAACGTTCAGTGAAGAAAGAGCAGCTCATTAACTGGAAAATTCTGAAACAAAGCGAGGGGCAGCTATTGGCAACGAATGCCTATGCATTATTAACTTCTGATTATTTCCCATTTTCTAAAACCCAATGTGCGGTTTTTAAAGGAACAGATCGGGCCGTATTTCTGGACAAGAGAGAATTTACAGGACCGATTTATACGCAGATTGAAGAGGCAGTGGTATAAAGAGAATTTTTGATGCGGCGAAGGAATATGATCTTCCAGAACCCAAATTTCAAGAATTCGATAATATGTTTCGGGTAGAATTATTTAGAAATAATTCTATGACAGAATCGGGAAAAGAAGCCGGAGAAAGTTCGGAGAAGAGTCGGAGAAGGTTCGGATATAATTAGAGGTTATGAATTGTCAGATACACAGAAGAAAATTGTGAATCTTCTTCTCTATGATAGGCAGCAATCGGCAGCAAAAATAGCAGAACAATTAGGTATGGGAAGCCGGAGCATAGAAAAAAATATTAAGAAATTAAAAGAACTTGGTATTCTTATCCGGCATGGTTCTCCTAAAAATGGATATTGGGAAGTTATAGATTGTGGGAAAAAGAACAATGAAGATACCGAATGATTATATGGCAATGTCCTATCGTATGGAAATTGTGGAAGACAAAGATGAAGGCGGATTTGTAGTTTCTTATCTGGATTTGCCGGGTTGCATTACTTGTGGTGAGACAGTGGAGAGTGCGGTAGCAAATGCATTGGATGCGAAAAAGGCGTGGTTTGAAGCATATTTTCAAAATAGCGATTGCGAAACACATATGCTATGGTTATAATGAAATGGCAACAAATTGGCAACAGAAAATCAGCAAGCCAAAATAATATATGTAACAGAGATAAAATAACGGCAGAAACGAGATGAAAACTAAATAAATATGTTTAATAATATCTCCGAAATTGCTGAGTTTGAATAACGGACAGAAATGCCGAAAGCCTGTATTTATGCGGGCTTCCGGCATTTGTTTTATCGAATGGCTCTACTATGGCTCTATTTGTGGGAACAATAATGATAATTAGAGGAAATTTAATAAGGAGCATTATATGACGAAAGTGAATTTTTATGATAGCATTGATGATTCAATGCTAAAGTTTGCAGTTATTA
>OGJJ01002502.1_pt1 | contig 11685 bp, 9 predicted proteins | sample 1572081 | NCBI WGS metagenome assembly OGJJ01 (sample SAMEA2582122, study PRJEB24529) | metagenome | biome: Human gut stool | place: China | collected 2011
CCCGCGACCCGCGTCAGGTTGCCGGCAAGGCCGAGGCCTACCTGAAGTCCACCGGTATCGCCGACACCGCCTCCTTCGCTCCTGAGGCCGAGTTCTTCATCTTCGACAAGGTCCGCTTCGAGAACGGCATGAACCGCTCCTTCTACGAGGTCGACTCCATCGAAGCTCCGTGGAACTCCGGTGTTGACGTTGAGGAAGACGGCACCCCGAACATCGGTTTCAAGAACCGCGTCAAGAAGGGCTACTTCCCGGTTCCGCCGATTGACCACACTCAGGACCTGCGCGACGATATGGTCGCCAACCTGCAGAAGGTCGGCCTGATTCTCGAGCGTTCCCACCACGAGGTGGCCGGCGCTGGTCAGCAGGAGATCAACTACCGCTTCAACACCCTGCAGCACGCAGGCGATGACCTGATGAAGTACAAGTACGTCGTCCACGAGACCGCCGCTCTGGCCGGCAAGGCTGCGACCTTCATGCCGAAGCCGATCGCTGGCGACAACGGCACTGGTATGCACTGCCACCAGTCCCTGTGGAAGGACGGCAAGCCGCTGTTCTACGACGAGAAGGGCTACGCTGGTCTGTCCGATCTGGCTCGCTGGTACATCGGCGGTCTGATCAAGCACTCCTCCTCCGTGCTGGCCTTCACCAACCCGTCCCTGAACTCCTACCACCGTCTGGTTCCGGGCTTCGAGGCTCCGGTCAACCTGGTGTACTCCGCTCGTAACCGTTCTGCCGCCATCCGTATTCCGCTGGCCGGCACCTCCCCGGCTGCCAAGCGCATCGAGTTCCGCGCTCCGGATCCGTCCTGCAACCCGTTCCTGGCCTTCTCCGCTCAGCTGATGGCTGGCCTGGACGGCATCCTGAACCACATCGAGCCTCCGGAGCCGGTCGATAAGGACCTCTACGAGCTGCCGCCGGAAGAGCACGCTGGCATCAAGCAGGTGCCGAGCTCCCTGGCTGAGGCTATGGACGCCCTGGAAGAGGACCACGACTTCCTCACCGCCGGCGACGTGTTCACCGACGACCTGATCGAGACCTGGATTGGCCTCAAGCGCGACGAGATCGACCAGGCTCGCCTGTCTCCGACCCCGCTCGAGTACGAGCTCTACTTCCACATCTGAGTTTGAGAGCTTAGCAACGTTGGAATTCCGCCATTGCTCTTCTCTTGTGGGAGTCTAATGGGAGTCATTCAGCGTAACTAGAAAGAACCTCGTGAAATTCGTTTCACGAGGTTCTTTTTTGTGTGTTGTGTTGTGTGTTATGCGATGTGTGTTGCTCCTGGAATATTCCAGGGGGCGGGCCGCTACTTAGTCTCCCAACGCTCCTTACGAAGTCGTGTTAAAAGCCGTCGTTTCTGGCCACCTTGCTCGGCAGCCAGAGTCTCACCGAGTTCCGCGGCATCGTGCCGGCCGCGATGATCGCTGGACTCACACCGGTGAAAATCAAGGAAGCGACGTATCAGGCCGTGGCATATCTGGGCATCGCCCGCATCTATCCGTTCATCGTCGCACTGAACGAAGTACTGCGCGCGCAGGGAGTAAAGCTGCCGCTGCCCTCGCAGTCCACCTCTTCCTTGCCGCCCAGGGTGGGTGCGAGCCGCAACTGACCAGTCATGCCCACGCCAATATGCGCATCGGCAACGATCGACACTTCCTCATCACTGTGGCATCGCAGTGCATGCCGTACATCGGCTACCCACGCACGCTCAACGCGCTGCGCTGTGTCGATGAGGCCGCAAACAGTATGTGATAAAGGCCATTTGCGCTTAACTATCTTTTGGTCAGAACAACAGAAAATGGTTCCTGATTCGCGGTAAAAAGAATAGCCAGCATTTATTTATGAATGAGGTTCCAAGCGCCGGAGGCCCCGGAATTCTTTTCGTCGAAGGGGACAATTCAGAACACGACCGCCGAGACGATGGTCAGGGAGGCCAGCGAGAACAGCGTGCTTACGAGCACGAAGCCGACCGCATACTCGGGCATGTTGTTCTTGCGACCGGTGAACATGGCAATGGTGGTCATGGTCGGCAGTCCGGCGATGACCGTAATCATCAGCACCATGTCATGGACGATCGGCAGTTGCGGCAATGCGCCGGTCAACGCGGTCAGTAGCGCGTAGAAGGCGAGCGGGAATGCGATCATCTTGGCGACTAGGCCAACATAGAGTTCGTAGCGTTTGAGGACGCCCCACCACTTGGTCAGTGCGAACAGGCCGCCCAAGTAGATTAGCGACATCGGCGTGGCCATATTGCCGATGGTGTGCAGCGGCTTCAGGATGATATCCGGCACCTTGACGCCGAGCAGAATCAGAATCAGGGCGAGCATCACGCCGATGAAGGCGGGATTGACGAATCGTTTAAGCAGGCCGAGGACGCGGGTGCCTAGCGAGGGGCGGACGACGGCCGGAGAACCACCGTTTGCGGCATTGCCCACCGAACCGGCGCCGTTCACTGAACCGTTCGCGACCGCACCTCGCGCGCCAATCGCGTTGCCGCCAGTCGTTTCGGCGACCGGCTCGCACAGCCATACGCCGTACGTCCAGAGCAGCGTCTGGTCGATGATCGACATCAGCGCCACGTAAATCGCGCCGTTCTGCGGCCAAAGTGCCATAATCAACGGAATGCCGATGAATCCGGCGTTGCCGAAAATAAGCGACGCCTGAAATACATGGCTACGCGAACCTTTGAGCCGCAACAGTTTGGCGACCAGCCAGAACACCAGGATGAGCAGCGCGTACATCACGGCGGTCAGCAGCATCACGCCCCAGTTAGAGGCAAGCTGCGCGCGGTCCGCGCCGTCGACGGCGTTCGAGAACACGAGCACGGGGATGAGCACGTTGAGCAGCAACGAGCACATGCCGTCCAACGCCGTCTGACCGTAGAATCGAAGCCTCACACATCCATACCCAACCATCAGCATGATCAGAAATCCGACCAACTGGCCAATCATGACGCCGAACTGCCCCATGCACACTCCTCTCGCTCGCGTTCCCCTGATTTCCTGTCACTGGTTCATATAGGCAACCATCCGGACAACAACTCACCACGCAGGATGCAACCGAACCGACATCTATCCTCTGCTTCTGTGTTCTCTATCCCTTTTCCCTCCAATCGGCGACCTGCTGGCCAGTCAGATCGACATCAGTGACATGCCGTCGGCGCGGGCGATGTCTTCGATGGTGAGGCGTTCGCTGTAGTGGTAGTAGATGAATCGCGTCATGCTCCAGAACGCCATCCAATCCGGGTCGTTGCGCGGGTGCGCGACTTCCAAACCGACGTGCCTGAGCATTATCGAGGCGATGCATGACGCAGATGCGATGAGGCCCAAAGGCGTGGCGGGGCCAGTAGGTAGCGCGCCTGCTTCAATCGGCATGGCAGCTGCCGATTCGTCCGCCACGTCATCCGTCGATTCGGCCACGATTCGCCGAACAAGGCACTGGGCGGAACACCGCCGGCCACCATCCCGTCGGACCAAGGGCGGCAGCCATGGTGCGGTACAGCGATTCGATGTGTCCTGGAAAAGGAATGCGCAACGCTCGTTTTGTCCTTCGATTATTCATAGTTGCCATCTACCATTCACCGCAATTCGTGCAGGATTCGCCGCATGAACGGGATGGTGACCACGAATGTCAGCACGTCGGACACCGATTGCGCCATCTCCACACCAAGCACGCCAAATATCATCGGCAGAACCAGCACAATCGGTGCCAGGAACAGGCCTTGCCGGCACAAGGCCAGAAACGAGGCGATGCCGGTGCGGCCCATGGTCTGGGTCATCATATTGCCCATCATGTTGAAGCCGTTGAGAATCACCGTGCAGCATTGGATGTGCAGCGCGGCCACGCCCACCGCCACCACGGCCGGGTCGGAGCGGAAGATCTCGACCAGTTGCGGTGCGAACACCCACAGCAACACCGCCAACACCACGAGCACGCAGGTGGCGAGCCGCACGCAGAACCAGTACCCTTCTTTGACGCGCGCGAACAGGCCGGCACCGTAGTTGTAGCCGCACACCGGTTGGAAACCTTGGCCGAGGCCGACGATCACCGAGTTGGCGCCCAACATAATGCGCATCACAATGGCCATGCCGGCGATGGCCGCATCGCCGAACGGATTGGCGGCAATGTTCACGCAGGTCACGGAAATCGAACCGGCGCCTTGGCGGATCAGCGAGGGCAGGCCACCGCCGGCCACTTCGCGCATGAGCAGCACATCCGGCCTGCAATTGCGCAGGGACAGTTTCATCACGCCGAATTTGCGGCTCATTGTGGTCAGAATCGTGAAGCTCACCGTCTGGCAGATGGCGGTGGCCAGGCCGGCACCAAAAATTCCGAGGTGCAGCACGAAGATAAACAACGGCGCGAGCAGGAAATTCAGCAATGCGCCCGAAACCAGCCCGATCATGCCGAACGTCGATTGCCCTTGGTATCGCAGCAGTCCGTTGAGTGCGAACGAACCGCATACACAGGGTGCGGCGACCAACAACGGCGTCAGGTATTGCACGGCGTATGGGGCGATTGTCGAGGTCGATCCCAGCATGACGACCAGCGGCCGCAGGGTCAGCAATCCGATTGTGGCAATCACCAAACCAGAGAGCACCGCACCCGCGAAGCCCACGGCCAGTAGTCGGGAGGCGCGCTCATTGTTCTGTTTGCCGAGTTCGCGGCTCATCGAGTTGCCCGCGCCGTTGCCAAAGAAGAAGCCGAGCGCCTGCATCACGGTCATGATGGAGAACGCGATGCCGATGGCACCGGACTGCGCGGTGCCGAGCTGACCAATAAAGAACGTGTCCGTGAGATTGTAGGCGGTGGTCACCAAGTTGGAGATGACGGCCGGCAAACACAGTTTGAGAATCAGCGGCTTGACCGGCTGCCCGGTCATCTGCCGATATTTCGCGTCCGCGCTTGCGCGTCTAATGCCATGAATCTGCACCATGGACGGCTATCCTACTCGCGCAGGGTCCTATGCAAAGGCGCGTTACCGCCATACGAGTCAGCGCAGATACCGCCCGGTGATGCTGTTCGGATTGGCCGCGATTTGTTCCGGCGTTCCGGTGGCGACGATGCGTCCGCCGCTTTCGCCACCGCCCGGACCCATGTCGATGATCCAGTCCGCATTGGCGATCACGTCAAGGTCATGTTCGATGACCACGACTGTTGCGCCGCTCGCCACGAGCCGGTCGAACACGCCCAGCAGCACGCGCACGTCGAACGGGTGCAGACCGATGGTCGGCTCATCGAACACGAATACCGCGTCCGATTGGGCCTTGCCCATTTCACTGGCGAGTTTCAGCCGCTGGGCTTCGCCGCCCGAAAGCGCCGGCGTCGGTTCGCCGAGCGTCAAGTAGCCGAGGCCCAAGTCGTGCAGGGTGGTCAGACGTGCGTGAACCTTCTTGAGGTCGCCGGTCACGGACAGCGCCTGGTCCACGCTCATTGCCATGAGTTGAGGCAGGCTCAGGGAAATGTTGCCGCCACCCTGATCCGTCGCCTCACTCAATTTTTCCTTGGCAGCTTTGCGTTTATCCGGGACCTTCATCTTCGCCGCTTTGCCCTTAGCCGCTTTAACCGCACGCCGAATCGCGTCGGCTTCGGACGCATAGCGGGAGCCTCCACAATCCGGGCATTCGATGGTCACGTCCGGCAGGAACTGCACATCGAGCGAGATTGAACCGGTGCCGTCGCATGTGGGGCAACGCAGTCGGCCGGTGTTGTATGAGAAATCGCCAGCCTTCCAGCCGCCCGCCTTGGCGCCGTCCGTGCGGGCGAAGGCGCGGCGCAATTCGTCGTGAATATCGGCATAGGTGGCCACGGTGGAGCGTACGTTTGCGCCAATCGGCGTGGCGTCGATGAGATTCGCACGATGGATGCCCTCGGCCTCAAGTTCACGCACATGTTCCGGCAACCGCTCCCCCGCCGCCTGCGCTTTGAGCGCGGGAATCAGCGATTCGAGCACCATCGTGGTTTTACCGGAGCCGGAGACGCCTGTCACCGCCACGAGCCGGCCGCGCGGAATATCAACGTCCAGCGGCTTGACCGTATGCAACTGGCTGGTTGTCATGCGGATGCGGCCAAGGTCGAACACCTGCGGTTCCGCCACGCGCTCACGGATGCGCGCGCTCACATTATCGGCCAAGAACGGCGCAATACGACTACTTGGATTCGCCGCCACCTCGCCGACCGTCCCTTGCGCGATCACATGCCCTCCTTCGGCGCCGGCAACCGGTCCCATTTCGATAAGATGGTCGGCGGCCTTGAGCACGCGCACGTCATGGTCCACGACCACCACGGAATTGCCGTCCGCCACCAAGTCATGCATCACGCCGAGCAGCCCATCCACGTTCGAGGGGTGCAGGCCAATGGACGGCTCGTCGAGCACATACAGCACGCCGGTGGTGCGGTTGCGCACGGCACGGGCGAGCTGCACACGCTGGCGTTCACCGGTTGAAAGCGTGGCACCGGCGCGGTCAAGCGCCAGATAGCCGAGGCCCAGATCCAACAGTCGGCGGGCCACGTCCAGGAATGATTCGCAGATGTTGGTGGCCATCGGCCGCATGTCGGCGGACAGAGATTCCGGCACGCCGCGCACCCAATCCACCGCCGCATCCAAGGTCATCGCGCTGGCTTCGGCCAGGTTCAGCCCGCGCACATGCGGGGCCCGGGCTGCGGCGCTCAGTCGTGTGCCGCCACAGTCGGCGCATGGTCCCTCCTTGAGAAATCGAGCCACGCGCTTCAGACCTTTCTCGTCCTTGGCTTTGGCGAGCGCGTTCTCCACCGTGTATACGGCGTTGAAGTAGGTGAAATCGAGTTCGGCGAAATCGTCGCCTTTCTTCGGCTTGTAAAGAATATGCTTTTTGACGGCCGGCCCGTTGAATACGATGTCGCGTTCTTCGGGTGTGAGTTCGTTGAACGGCACGTTGGTGCGCACGCCCATCGCGCCGCACACCTGTTTCATGAGGTCCCACATGAGCGAACCCCATGGCAGCACCGCGCCGTCGTCGATGCTTTTCGACTCGTCCGGCACCAGGGCCGCACGGTTCACTTCGCGCACAATGCCGGTTCCGGAGCAGGTCGGGCAGGCGCCGGCCGAGTTGAAAGCGAGCGATTCGGCGCCGGGCGCGTGGAATTCCTTGCCGCAGCCAGCACAGGTGATGGGCAGGCCGGCCGCCACGTTCAGCGTCGGTTCATTGCGCGCCCCGCAATGCGGGCACACGTGCGAGGCAACGCGGGAGAACAGGAGCCGCAGACTGTTGAGCAGTTCGGTCATCGTGCCGAACGTCGAACGGATGCCAGGCACCGTGGGCCGCTGGTGCAGGGCCAGCGCGGCCGGCACGTGCAGTACTTCGTCCACTTGGGCGCGACTGGCCTGGGTCAGGCGGCGTCGCGTGTACGTGGACAGCGCCTCCAAGTAGCGCCGCGAACCTTCCGCATACAGCACGCCGAGCGCCAGAGAGCTTTTGCCCGAACCGGAGACGCCGGCCACGCCCACCAGTTCGCCCAGCGGAATGTCGATGTCGATGTTCTTCAGGTTATGCACGCGCGCCCCGCGCACTTCGATCGCCTGCGGCCGTTGATTGTTGGTCATGCTCGGCACCGCTCCGCCGCCGCGCTATCTGACCTCTGTTCAAGTGTCACGCCGTCACCTCTTTCTCGACTTCGCCCTTGGCTGCCGCCGCCTGAGTTTCATGGTCTCCAGTATCATCACGGCCAACGACAGCGGCTGAACGCCGGACGAGAATCTTTCGTCTTGGGCACCGTCCGCCACCTGCAATCCGATTCCCCAGTTTCACTGATGGCCTTTGCGCCGGCGCGGTGTCAGCGCACCCATGCCATGCTGTTTCAGCGCGAATAGCAGCGCGCATGCCGCCGATGCGCGAATCCGGTTCCTTGCTGGTCGGGCTGGTCGGCGAGCGGCTGAATCTTGATTCGGCGTCGCGGCATCCGATCATCCTCCGGCGCTACGCGCTCTCAGCGGGGATTAAAGCAAAAAGGACCTCGTGAACTGGTTTTGATCAGGCCCCTCTATGCTGGACTGTCTGAATGACGACGAGCTGCACACCCTATACGGCTACCTGCAGCGCATCATCGACGCCTCCTCCGACGGCGTACCGGCTTCGACCGCCGAGGACGCCAAGAAGCGAGCGCTACTTATCGAGCACCCCAAGCGCAGGCACATGACGGCCGACCGCGCATAATTCGCGAACAGCCCACACAACTTTGCGGCCACGCAAACGACGGCCGCGCAATCGTTCAATCATTTAGTTACAAGGTCATCCAGCCGCACGATCATCCAGCTCCCCTTACAAGCACGTCCAATTCACCATTTACACGGCATTTTGCACCAAAACCCTACTTTAAAATGCGGCATTTTGCACCAAAGCCCCATTTTGAAATGCGGCATTTTGCACATACAAGGCAGAAAATGCTACCCTCATAAGGGATTCGGAAAGGAGCTGCCATGCTTGAGCGCAAAATCTCGGACGATCTGCTGGAATGGAAGCGGAGCGGTACCGGCAAAGCACTGCTGCTGACCGGCGCTCGCCAGATCGGCAAGAGCTACGCGGTACGCGAGTTCGCCAAGCACGAATACGCCCATTACCTTGAAATCAACCTGTACGAGAACAAGCAGGCGGCCCGAGCGCTCGCATCGGCGAACGACGTGCAGGAGTTCATCAGCCGCTTTACCTTGTTCTCACCTTCAACGCTCATTCCCGGTGATACGTTGATTTTCATCGACGAGGTGCAAGAGGCACCGGATGTGATGACCATGGTCAAGTTTCTGGTGGCCGATGGCCGTTTCGATTATGTGTTCTCCGGTTCCATGCTCGGCACTGAGTTCAAGGGCGTACGCTCCTACCCCGTTGGCTCGGTCATCGAAAAAACCATGCGTCCCATGGATTTTGAGGAATTCTGTTGGGCCATCGGCGTACAGAAGTCGACACTTGAAAACATCCGAGAATCCTGCCGGTCGGTCACGCCAATCGACCGGTACATTCACGATGCAATGATGACGAACTTCCGCACCTATCTGGTAGTCGGCGGCATGCCGGAAGTCGTGCAACGTTTTCTGGACACCAAGGGTGATTTGGCGGCTGTGCGCGCGGTGCAGAACGAGTTGAACCGGCAATATCGCCACGATATTTCGCAGTACGCAGGCAATCGCGCATTGCAGGTGCAGGAGATCTTCGACCAGCTCCCCACTCAGCTGATTGACGGTAACGGCAGATTCGCCGTCTCCTCCATCAGCCCCGGTGCTCGGTACGACCGCAATCAGAAGGATTTTCTTTGGCTTGTCGATGCGGGTGTGGCATTGAAAACCAACTGCGTCACCGAGCCGAAAACACCATTGAAACGCACGGCGCAATCACCGAAGTTCAAACTGTACCAGTCTGATACCGGTATGCTCATGGCACGATACCCGCAACCGACCGCGCAAGCCGCATACCTTGATGATTCCTCACCGAATCTGGGTGCCATCTACGAGAACGTGATTGCTCAGGAGCTGACGGCGCAAGGCATTCCGCTGTATTACTACATGGCAAAGAAACATGGTGAAGTCGATTTCATCGCTGACACGAACGCCGATTCTGTGATGCCGTTCGAGGTCAAGTCGGGGCGCAGCTACCGCACGCACGCCGCCATCGACGCCGTATTGGCCAATGCCGAATATCGCATCTCGCAGGGCGTGGTGCTGTCCCGCTCCAATATTGCGCAGGACGGCGGAACAACCTATCTTCCGCTGTATGCCACGTACTGCTTGCGAGATGTCTGCAATCTGGCCTCACCCTCGACCGTCAGCACCATCGGCGACTTTTCGCTGACGGTGCACCCCGTGTAGGCTTCGCATCGGTGCGCGCTTTACCACTGCGCGCACAGGGCGTTGAAGGCGTCATCAAGGCTCGCGCCAAGCCGGCGGGCCTCGTCGGCATAGGTCTTGGCCGCGCGCACCAGCGGTTCGGGAATCGGCTTGACCCGTTTTACACGCGCCGCGCGGCCGGCACCGGTGTCGATGATGCCGCAGTCGGCGAGTTCGGTGTACGCCTTGGCCACGGTTCCCGACGCGATGCGCAGTGTCCACCGGTTCGCCGGAATCGGCCTACCAGACCGGCACCCCGGCCACTACCCCATCGAGCAGCTGCTTATTCCGATCGAGGGCACGGCTTATACATCGGCGCGACCTGACTCAAGCCGTTCGCCACGTGCGGCGCTTTCGGCATCACCGACGAGGCCCTCGCCCAGTCCGCTGCACAGTACAAGGCACTGCTCGCCGAGTAACAGGTGACCGGTTTGCGTCACCACAATCGTTCAGCGTAAACCGCGTCAGACACATCACAACGTCCGTATGTATGCGGCCCTACAAAGGGGACGCATACATACGGACGTTAAATACCACTGCGGTAAACCCCGTCACACCACGCGATTAGAACCGGATCAACGCCTTAATAACTTTGCGCTGGTCCATGGCCTCATAAGCGTCCTGAATATGGTCGAGGTCATATTCGGCGGTGAACACGCGGCCAGGGTTAATCTCGCCTTTAAGCACCGCATCCAGCAGACCACCGTCAATATCGTAGTGGCGCACGGGAGCCGGGCCGCCCTTGATGCCGATGTTGCCGTAGAACGTGCCTTCGGCGCTGATCTCCACGTCGTGCGGCAGACCCACACGACCAATCACGCCACCGCGGCGAATCAGGCCAATCGCCGTGTCGAAGGACTGCTTGGAGCCCACGCATTCGAGCACCGCGTCCGCACCATAGCCACCGGTCATCTCCAGCACCTTGTCAATAGCCTCTTGGCCACGCTCGGGCACGATATCAGTCGCACCGAATTCGCGGGCGAGCGCCGCGCGATCCTCGTGACGGCTCATGGCAATAATGCGCGTGGCACCACGCATCTTGGCGGCAATCACACCGCACAGGCCGACTGCACCATCGCCCATGACCACGGCTGTGTCACCGGGCTTGACCTCGGCAGAAACCGCCACGTGATAACCGGTGGACATCACATCGGAAATGGTCAGCAGCGATGCGAGCTGTTCATCGGAATAATCTTCCGGTGAACCGGGCACCTTGACCACGGTGCCGTCCGCCTCGGGCACACGCAGGTATTCGGCCTGACAAGCGGAGAAGTAGCCCCCGTGCGGGCACACGGATTCGAAGCCGGCCTTGCATACCGGGCACTTGCCGCAGCTGTATGGGAATGGCACAACCACGAAATCGCCGGGCTTGACGGATTCGACCGCCGCGCCAACCTCTTCGACCACACCGATGGACTCGTGACCCACCTGGCTGTGTGCGGCCTGTCCGCTCAGCCCACGGAAGAACCACAAATCAGAGCCGCACACGCACGTGCGCACCACGCGGATCACGATGTCATCATCCTGTTCAAGCATCGCCTTCGGCACTTCTTCCACGGTCATCTTGCCAGGCTCCACGAAAATCGCAGCTTTCATGGTTTCAGACATACGTTCATAACTCCTTGTTTTCCGGCATCGAGCGCTTAAGGCCCGTTATCCTCGTGTTCTATTAAACAATAATCGCCTTGCATTAACCAATAGCCATAAACCATGTTTCGCCATACCCATGAGGTATGGCAACAACCGAGCAATTCACTGCGATAGGCCAATATCCGAGATACGCTCACTGTTCGATTCGTCGAGATCGGAAGAGCGTCGTGTAGGGAAAGAGTGTA
>OGJJ01002503.1_pt1 | contig 11683 bp, 9 predicted proteins | sample 1572081 | NCBI WGS metagenome assembly OGJJ01 (sample SAMEA2582122, study PRJEB24529) | metagenome | biome: Human gut stool | place: China | collected 2011
GGTCGTCCCTTTTTTTCGCGAGTTGGAAGTCCATCATATCCAGCTCTTGTTTCAGGGACTCGTCATGCCCGATTCCCGGCGTTTCCTCTCTCGCAGGCTCGAGCCACCAATCCAAACTCGGGAGGTCGTCCCTTTTTTTCGCGAGTTGGAAGTCCATCATATCCAGCTCTTGTTTCAGTAATTCGTCGCGTTCACGTCTGAGCTCTTCACTCGTTTTTTGCTCTACCCCTTCGTGGGTCAATATCAGCCGCTCCTGCGGCTCTGGCGTCTGCACCGGCACCCACTCCTGATAGCGCTCCGACAGGTCGTCCCGCGTTTCGCCGTCCAGCCGGAGGCTGATGTCCTCCCTGTTCTGCTTCAGCTCCACGTCAGCGTCCTCGCCCGCCGCGTCGGCCATCTTGTCCACGCTATAGTGGGTCATGGTGTCCTCATACCGGAAGAAGATGTCCTCCACGCCGTCCTCCCGGAGACTGGAGATGTCGGTGGTGACGGTGGAGCGGGGAGCGGCGCTCTCAATAAGCACCACACCCCCCGGGGTGAGGACCTCTCCGGCGTCGCCGGCCTTTAAGCTGCCGGGCATGGGGTCGGTGCTCTCAATGGCCAAAGCAGAATCCCACCGCTGGATGGTGACCCGGCTGGAAAAGAAGCCGCCCACCACCATGCCGCCGGGCAGGGGTTCGGGGGCGTTCTCCTGCACCGGGGGCGGGACGTCATCATCATCGTCGTCCTCGTCGTCGTCCGGCTGGGGCGTGGGGGTGGAGGTGTAGTCGTAGCCCATCCCCTCCATCACGGTGCCGTCCGCGTTCAGACGGGTCAGCCGTCCTCCCGTCACCTTATGTTCATCGTCAGAAAGGTTCTCCGTGGGTACTTCGCCGTAGCTGCCGCCGATGGCCGGGGCCTTGGCGTCCGTCATCTGGCTTCCCGCCTTGGCCGTCACCTCGGCGTCGCCGCAGATGTAGAGGTCTCCCGGGTTCGGGTCGTCGGTGTCGTCCGACGCGCGGCCTGCTCCGTCGCCGATGCCTGCCGCGTTGCTCCCGCCCACAGCCTCGATGGTGCCGCCCCGGATGGTGATGTTGCTGCCGGTGCTCTCCTTTCCCCCGCCAATGCCTGCGCCGCCGTCGCCGCCCTCGGCGGTGAGGGAGCCGTCCTTGCCCTTGTCGTCCTTAATGGTCAGCGTTCCTTTCGACTCGTGTTCGTTCTTCTCAAGACCCGCATTATAGCCGCCGCTCTTCAGCTCGTTGTCGCCGTCCAGCTCGATGGCCGCATCGTGGTCGCCCTGCACGGTGACAGCGGCTTTGCTCTCCTGGGCAGGGCTGTCATCGCTGCCATCCCCCTCCTTCTTGCCGCTGACGTCGATCTTCAGGTCGTCGAAGGTGACGTCCACGTCGCCCTTGGAGGTGTCGATGGTGACGGTGTTCTTATCCGACTCGCCGGTGATGACGGTGTCGGTGTCCTCCACATTCTCCTTCTCGCCCTGTGAGACCTTGTTCTTTCCTTCGGCGTCGCCCGCTTTCACGGTGATGTCGCCGTTGGCGATGTCCCACCGGGCCGCATAGGCCGGGATGCCGGAACTCACCACGATGCCCGCGATGACGGCGGCGGCCACGCCCCGCCGGAGTGCGCTCTTCAGTCTCATAGTCTGTCCTCCTTTGGTCTGTTCGTCTTTTGAAGAATCAGCCTTTTTCGATACAAGCTTACCAAAAAATCCGGAGAATGTAAATAAAAACTGCGCGAATCGTGGTGTTTTCGGCGTGAGTGGCGCAAAAAAGCCCTCCCGAGCGGGGAGGGCCATAGCCTGTCTTATTCAGAGTAGTGCGCCAAAAACTGCTTGGTGCGCTCCTCCTGGGGGTGGTCGATGAGCTGGCGGGCCGGGCCTTCCTCCACCACGACGCCGCCGTCCATGAATAGGATGCGGTCGGCCACGTCCCGGGCGAAGTGCATCTCATGGGTGACGATGATCATGGTGGTCTTTCGGTCGGCGAGGTCCCGCAGGACACGGAGGACTTCGCCGGTCAGCTCCGGGTCAAGGGCGCTGGTGGGCTCATCGAAGCAGAGGATGTCCGGGTGGAGCGCCAGTGCGCGGGCGATGGCCACCCGCTGCTGCTGACCGCCGGAAAGCTGGTGGGGGTAGTGGCCTGCCCGCTCCGACAGGCCCATCTGGGCCAGCAGGTCACGGGCCTGTGCTTCCAGCTGGGCGTGGATGGCCTTTTTGTTGGCCTTGTAGTCGGGCTGCTCCTTTGCCAGAAGCTCCCCCGCCAGCATCACGTTTTCCAGCGCGGTGTACTGGGGGAAGAGGTTGAAGTTCTGGAACACGAGGCCGAAGTGGAGGCGCTTTTTCCGCACCTCGCTCTCCCGCTGGGTGGCAGGGTCGGCGGCGTCCCACATGGTCTCGCCGTTCACCCTGATGACGCCGGTGTCGGGACGCTCAAGGAAATTCAGGCAGCGCAGCAGTGTCGTCTTGCCCGAGCCGGACGAGCCGATGATCGCCAGCGCCTCGCCCTGTTCCAGTGTGAGCGAGATGTCCTTGAGAACTTTCGTCTCGCCGAAATTTTTCCCGATGCCGGAGGCTTCGAGTAATGCCATAATTCAGTATCCTCCTTAGCAGCGGAAATAGTCCATCTTTTTCTCGGCCCAGTCCAGCAGCAGGGTGAGTGCGCCGACAAAGACGAGGAAGAAAATTGCAGTGGAGAACAGCGGCCAGATAAGGCCCTTGGCGCTGTACTCCTTCGCCATCATGATGATCTCCTTGTTGGCGATGACGTTCGCCAGCGAGGTATCCTTCACCAGCGTGATGACCTCGTTGCCCATCGGGGGCAGGATGCGCTTGACGACCTGCAGGAGCGTGACCTTGAAGAAGATCTGGCTCTTGGTCATGCCAAGCACCTGACCGGCCTCGGTCTGGCCTTTCGGCACAGCCTCGATGCCGCCGCGGTAGATCTCAGAGAAGTAGCAGGCGTAGTTGATGGCGAAAGCCACCACCGCCGCCACCAGACGGCCCGAAGAGCCGGAGGGCCAGGGGTTGGTCATGCCCAGCAGGCCGGGGCCAAGGTAGATGACGATGATCTGGAGCATCAGCGGCGTACCGCGGATGACCCACACGAAGGTCTTGACGACGCCCCGCAGCGGTGCGCACCGGCTCATGGAGCCAAAGGCCACCACAAGGCCCAGCGGCAGCGAGAACAGCAAGGTCAGAAAGAACAGCTCACAGTTGAGCGCGAATGCGCCGGTCAGACGCTCCAAAATCACAGTCACAGAATCACTACACCTATCCGTTTATAATGTAAGTTACTCAGCCAGAGTCAGGCCGTACTTGTCAGCCAGAGTCTGCATGGTGCCGTCAGCCTTCAGCTCGTCGAAAGCGTTGTCCACAGCCTCGGCCACGTCGCTGCCCTTGCGGAAGGCCACGCCGTACTCCTCGACGTTCAGCTCATCCACCATCTTGAGGTTTGCGTAGTCGGTACCCTCGCCGATCATGGCAGAGGCCAGAGTCAGGTCGAGGATGGCGGCGTCAGCAGTGCCAGCGGCGACTTCCATCAGGCAGTCGGTCTGAACAGCCTTGGAGATGAAATCAGCCTGAGACAGGTCGGCGTTCTCGGTGATGGTGGTCTCACCGGCAGAGCCAGCCTCAGCCACCACGGTCTTGCCGATGAGGTCGGCGGTGGAGGTGTAGTCGGTGCCGTCCTTCACCACGACGACCTGGGCGTTCTTGACGTAGGGCTTGGTGCAGGCCATGTTCTCTTCGCGGTCATCGGTCAGGGTCAGGCCGTTCCAGATGCAGTCGATGCTCTTTGCAGCCAGCTCGGTCTCCTTGGTGTCCCAGTTGATCTCCACGAACTCCGGCTCGACACCCAGCTTCCCGCAGACGGCAGTAGCCAGCTCGGTATCGAAACCGGTGAAGTTGCCGTCGGCGTCGGTGTAGTTCATCGGCTCATACACGGTGTAGCCGATGACCATCTTGCCGTTGGACTGGATGTAAGCCAGGTCGCTGTCAGCGGCCACGGAGCTTGCCGGGGCGGCAGAGGCGGCGGCAGAAGAAGCAGCCGTAGAAGTGGATGCAGAACCGCCGCAGGCGGCAAGGCTCAGTGCCATCGCGCCGGCCAGAAAAGCAGATACCAGACGTTTCATATACAAATTCCTCCTTTAGAAGCAGTGCTTCAGAAGCGGCGCTTCGTTTTACCGCTTTACCATGCTAAATTGTTAAACTGTGACTATAGAATAGCGCGTTTTGCCCCGTTTTGCAAGAGGAAAACCGATTTTTTCGCGTTTTGCCCGCAGACCGCCCCTTTCCGATCGGGTTTTCGGTGTATTTGTACAAAGGACAAAAAGAAAACCGCCACCTCACGGTGACGGTCAGACTTTCCGTTCAATTTATAATGACGCATTCTCAAACGCATCCCCTGCGGCCTTTTGCAGGGCGTCGATGGAGATGGTGCAGAGGGCCGCGAGGTCGGCGTCCGAGCCGTCGGCAGGGATGTCCGCCACCTCTTTCTCAGTCTTGCCCTTGAGGTAGCTGCAATAGCCCTCGCTGTGCTCGTACCACTCCTTGCCGAGGCTGGATGCGTTCCGCATCCCGTAGCTGTCGCCCAGCTCAAGCTTGGAGCGGACGGTGTCCGGGGCGGTGACGCCGCCGTCTGCCGCGATGGTCAGCGCAGGTTCTGCCATGTCGCCGATGGCGCTTGTCACACGGCCATCGGCATCCAGAGTCAGGGCCACGACGGTAAGGTCAACTTCTGCGTTCACATCCTTGTCGTCGGTGGCGGTGATGTCCGAAGAGGCATTCTCCGCCTCCACGCCGAGGCTCACCCGGTCGCCCTTCGCCGCGCCGAGGGCGGACGCATTCGTGCAGGCTTTCGCCACGGCGTCGCGGTACTTATCCACCCGGATGGTGCAGCCGGACAGCAGGTCGGCGTCCGCAGCCTTGCCGTCCTTATCCGTTTCCAGCATGGATGCCTGCTCGGGCGTCATGCCGGTGAGGTAGTCGGCGAAGTCATCGGCCTGCTCGGCCCACCCCTTTTTCAGCGAAGATGCCGCTGCCAGCGGGTAGTCGTCCCCTTTCTGGCGCTTGGTGCGGTAGTCGGTGGGCATGGTGACGACGCCTTTGCCGTCGGCGGTAACTTCCACTTCCAGCTCATCCAGCATCACGTCGGCCAGCTTGCCGTCTCCGTCCAGCAGGACGGCGGCGGCGATGGTATGGATGGTGCCGGTGCGGGCCTCATCGGAAGCCTCGGTCAGGATGCCGAGGCCGGTCTTCCAGCCGCCGGTCTGGGTGGTGCTGGCGCTGCCGGACGAGCCGGACATGGCGTTCGAACTGCTCATGCTGCCGGAATCGCTGTTGCCTTTGCGGCAGCCGGACAGCAGCAGTGCCGCCGCCACGGCACAGCTCAGAAGAGCTTTTTGTCTCTGTGTCATAAGCGTTACGCTCCCTTTCATCTCTTTGGGAATAGTATAGCCCGACACAGAGCCAATCATGCACGTTTGCCCTGAGACCGACGTGTTATCTGGCAAAGTTCCAAAATACCAGCGTGTTATCGTCACAAATCAAACTTTGCCACGTTGGCAAACTTAAGGCTTGCTGGCAAAGTAGGTAGTTTGCCAATCAGGAGAACTTTGCCAGGTTGGCAAACAATCAATATTAAACGATATATCATTTGATTTATGGAACTTTGCCACTTATTCCACCACAGTATCGCTCACATCAGCGGACTCAGCAGGCGGAGCACACTGTCCAGCAGCGTCCCGGCCAGCGAGGTGCGGCAGTCGGCCAGCTGCACTTCCCGGCACTCTGGCAGGGTGCGAAGCACATCGTCCCGCAGAGCAATGACCTGACTGTTATAGAGCAGCAGCGCCCCGCACTCAAAGTGGAGGAAGAGGCTGCGGTAATCCATGTTGATGCTGCCCACCACGGCGGCGCGGTCATCGCTGACGTAGCACTTGGCGTGGAGGAAGCCGGGCGTGAACTCGTAGATGCGCACCCCCGCCCGGAGCAGCGGCACATAATAGGAGCGGGTCAGCCGGAAGATGAGCTTCTTGTCCGGGATGCCCGGCAGCACCAGCCGGACGTCCACGCCCCGCTTTGCCGCCGCCTTGAGGGCTTCCAGCATGGTCTCGCCCACCGCGAAGTAGGGCGTATAGATATAGACGTACCGCTGGGCCTGATTGATGATATTCAGGTAGACCGTCTCGGCCAGAGCCTCTTCGTCCAGCGGGCTGTCCCCGTAGGGCTGTATCACTCCGTCCGACTGGGCAGACAGGGACTCAGCCTGAGGCATAAAGGGCGCATAATCCTCCTCGCTGGGGCGGAAGGCGTTCCAGTGGTCGAGGAACATCACCGTGAAGTTCCAGACCGCCGCGCCCTCGGTGCGGAGGGCCGCGTCCTTCCAGTAGCCGAACCGCTCTTCTTCATTGATATACTCGTCGGCCAGATTGATGCCGCCCGTATAGGCTGTATTTCCGTCCACGACCACGATCTTCCGGTGGTCGCGGTGATTCATGACCAGCGACACCAGCGGCACCACCGGGTTGAACGGGATGCAGCGGATATGCGCCCGCTCCATCTGCACCACGAAATCGGACGGCAGGCCCAGCAGACTGCCGAAATCGTCGTAGATGAGCCGGACGTCCACCCCCTGCGCCGCCTTGCGGACAAGGATGTCCTCTACCCCCTTCCACATCTTGCCGGTGCGGACGATGAAGAACTCGAGGAAGATGAACCGCTCTGCCTTTTCGAGGTCGGCCAGCAGGTCAGGGTACATGGCCTCACCGCAGGGGTAATATTTTGCGGTGGAGTTTTTCCATGCGGGGTATGGCCCGTACTCCGAAACATACCGGCTCAGTCCCCTGCTGGCGGGGTCGAGGGCGTCGGTCTGGCCCGGCTGCTGGGCGAGGTCGGCGGTGTGCTGGCGCTCCACCGCCTGCATCCGCTGGCGCATCCGCTTGGCAGGGGCCTTGTTGCCGAATGCCAGATAGAGCGCACCGCCCAGCAGTGGCATCATGCCGATGAGGACGAGCCAGATGATCTTATAGTCGCTGTTCTCGTCCTTCCGCACGAGGTAGAGGGTGATGAAGAGGCTGAGGACGTTCAGCCCCGCATTCACCCACACCTTTCCGGCGGTGAGGGAGAAGAAGGCCCAGAGCAGCCAGCCGATCTGCAGCAAAACAAGGGCCACTGTAACCGTGGCCCTGTTGATGACACGATTGAAGAACCGTACGACCGGCAGCCGAAAGAACATCTGCGCCTCCCCCGCTGCCTTTCGGCAGCATTTTTATGGGAATAGTATAGCGCAGAGATGCGGAGATTTCAAGCTCAGGCGTCCGCGTCCTCGAAGCCCACCATGAGGCCGCCCAGCTCGGCGTAGTAGCTGCACAGGCCGCCGCATTCGGTCACCCGCACCTGTGCGCCCTCGAAGACAGCCCGCACCATGTGCATCAGGCGCTCGGCGGCGGCGGGGTTGCCGCAGTGGGCAATGATGACCTTGCCGTTCGTGTAGCCGTGGCTTTTGAGCTCCAGCACGATGCGCTCGAGAGCGCCGTGCTCGCCGCGGGTCTTGCAGAGGACATCCAGTTCGCCCACATCGCTGGCCTTGCCGATGACCCGGATGTTGAGCATCCGCGCCACAGCAGCCACAGCGGGCTTCACCCGGCCATTCCGGGCCAGATTCGCCAGCGATTCCAGCGAGAACAGCAGATGGGTGTGGTGACGGTAGCGCAGCATCTCTTCGCACACCTCGTCAAACTCCCTGCCCTCTTCGATGAGCGCACGGATATGCTCTGCCAGCAGCACCAGTTCCGGGCCGGCAGACAGGCTGTCCAGCACAAAGACCTGAGCACCCGGGTGCTCTGCCTGATACTCTTCTGCGGCCAGCTGGGCGGCGTTGCAGCTGCCCGACAGGGTGCCGGTGATGGTGATGGCATAAATTTCATCTGCGCCCTCATAAGCCTCCAGCCAGTCGCCGATGTTGGGGCAGGAGGTGCTGGTCTTGCCCTTATAGGTGCGCAGGGTAGTCGCCATTTCCACGGCGTTCAGCGTGCCGTCGTCGAGGTATTCCCTCTCGTCGGTCACGATCTTCAGAGGCACAGCAGCAAAATCCACGCCGTCCAGCTTGTACAGGCTGGCGGAAGAGTCCACAACGATTCGTTTCATCTCATCTATCTCCATTCCGGCGGGTGTCCGCCGCATTTTTTACGTTCGGTGAGTCCACTATATCAGTTTTTCAAAAACCTGTCAAGTGATTTGTAAAATTCTTAATATTGTTTTCATAAACGGTTGACCCCGACTCAAAAATGCGCTATACTACCACCATGAATCAGGAAATGAAACGCCGTGTCACGGCCTGCGCCGCCGGGTTTTCCCTGCCGCGCTACCGGGAGCTGCCCTCCGTGGGGCTGTATCTCGACCAGACCGTGCAGCTCGTCAACAGCTGCTTCCGGGGCTTCCCCGGGGTGGAGCTCACCCCCTCCATGGTGAGCAACTACGTCAAGAAAGGAGTCATCTCCCACCCCGTCAAAAAGAAGTATTCCCGCGAACAGCTGGCTTCTCTCATCTATATCGTATTGTCTAAAAATGTCCTCTCGCTGGAAAACATCGACACCCTCTTTCAGATGCAGAGGGCTCACTGCACCGCCGCCGAAGCCTACGACTACTTCTGCGACGAGGTAGAGAACTGCCTGCCCTACATCTTCGGTGCCGGCAGCACCATCCGCGACCTCGACCCGGATGCCGACGACGAAAAGCGTCTGCTGCGCGGCACCATCGTCGCCGCCGTGAACAAGATGTACCTCGACTGCTGCTTCGTCGCCATGCGGCAGGAGGAGGCGCTCTGGCCGGGGATACTCGGCGACCTCGAATAAAAAGAAAAACGTCTGTACCTCCAAACGAAGTACAGACGTTTTTGTTATGCTCTGATTTTAGGTATCCTGCAGCTCACCACGGCTTGCAGCCTTGAGGTAAGCGAAGATGAAGCCGTCGAGGTCGCCGTCCATGACAGCGTCCACGTTGCCGGTCTCATAATTGGTGCGGTGGTCCTTGACCATCGTGTAGGGCATAAAGACGTAGGAGCGGATCTGGTGGCCCCATGCGATCTCGTTCTGGACGCCCTTGATGTCGTCGATCTTATCCATGTGCTGCTGCTTGGCGATCTGGTACAGCTTTGCCTTCAGCATTTCCATCGCGTAGTCGCGGTTCTGGAACTGGCTGCGCTGGGTCTGGCAGCTGACCACGATGCCGGTGGGCTTATGGATGAGTCGGACAGCGGAAGAAGTCTTGTTGATGTGCTGGCCGCCGGCACCGGAGGAGCGGTAGACCTGCATCTCGATGTCCTCGGGGCGGATGTCCACCTGGATGGTGTTGTCCAGCTCGGGCATGACTTCCAGCGATGCAAAGCTGGTCTGACGGCGGGCGTTGGCGTCAAAGGGAGAAACGCGCACCAGACGGTGGACGCCGTTCTCGCTCTTGAGCAGGCCGTAGGCGTTGGCACCCTTGACCATCATGGAAGCACTCTTCATGCCGGCCTCGTCGCCGTCCTGATAATCCAGGACCTCGACGGTCATGCCGTGAGCCTGCGCCCATTTGTTGTACATACGGTAGAGCATCTCGGCCCAGTCCTGTGCCTCGGTGCCGCCGGTGCCTGCGTGGAAGGTCAGGATGGCGTTGCTGTGGTCGTACTCACCGTTCAGCATGGTCATCAGCTGCAGCTCGTCCACAGCCTTGCCCACGGCGTTGACGGCCTCTTCGGCCTCCGGCACCATCTCGGGGTCGTACTCCTCGTCCAGCATGACCAGCATGGTCTCTGCGTCATCGTACAGGCCCTGCAGCTTCTCGAAGCGGGTCAGCTTGCCCTTCAGGTCGCCCACCTCGTCGAAGACCTTCTTGCTCAGCTCAGCGTCGTCGTAGAAGCCGGGGCGGGACATGGTGTGCTCCAGCTCCTGCACACGCTTGCGGGAAGCCTCGATGGCCAGAGCCTCTTCCAGGTCCTTGACCGCCTTGGCATAATCGGCAAGCTGCACTTTCAGTTCGTCAATGGTGATCATTCTCTTGTTCCTCTCGTTCCGGGTTGGATCTACATTTAGGGAAGCGGTCTTTCGGGGTGACCCAAAAGACACAGTTTATACACAGATACTTCATTAGTATACCGAGAATCTGTGGTAAAGTAAAGAGGAAAAACGGTTGATCTGCTGGAATTTTGAAGAATTTCACCTTTTCTTTTGCCAGGTGGGAGAGTATAATACCAGTATGAACCTTATCACTGGAGGAAAACATGCCGAAATATTATGGCTGTCCCTGCGAGGGCTGCGGTGAGCCGCTGACCCTGAAAGATGACATCGTGGTCTGCCCGGACTGCGGTGCCCCCTATCACCGTACCTGCTACGAAAAGCTGGGCCGCTGCATCCACAGCCCCGCCCATGCAGCCGGGTACGAGTGGCATTTCCCGTATCAGGATGCCGAACTGCGCACCTGCCCCAGCTGCGGGGAGCGCACGCTGCGCAGCGAAGAGATCTGCCGCTGCTGCGGCGCTGCCCTGCCCCCGGAGACGGAAGCGGATGAGCAGCTCAATGACCGCAAAGCCGCACAGGACGAGCAGCACGATGGCTTTGACTACGAGCGCTTTTACCGCCAGTACGAGCAGCAGACCATGGACCCGCTGCACCGCAACCTGCAGGCCGCTTTCGGGAAGGATGAGCTGATCGACGGCATCCCCAGCAGCGACTGGATGACCTACATCGGCACGGCCGCCCCGGCCTACCTGAACGATTACAGCCGGATGCAGCTGCAGCACACCAAAATTTCGCTGAGCTTTTCGGCGCTGCTGTTCGGGCCGTTCTACTTCTTTTACCGCAAGGCCTGGAAGCCCGCGTTTGCCTTTCTGGCCGCAGAATTGCTGCTGTTCGTGCCCACGCTGCTGCAGATGATGCAGATCACCGGCAGCTCGCTGTCTTTGGGCCTGAGCGATTCCACCTATGTGGTGCTGGGCCGCGTGGTGTCGTTGGCCAGCTTTGCGCTCATGCTGGTGCGCGGCATGTTTGCCAAGTGGTTCTACCGCAAGAGCGCGGCGGAGCACATCCGGCGCATCCGCGCGGAGTTCCCGGACGATGCCCAGCGCAGCGTGGTGCTTTCGGCACAGGGCGGTGTGAGCTGGGGTGCTGTGCTGGGGTCGCTCCTGCTGCTGATGGTGTTCGGTGCCTGCTGCAGCATGCTGCTGGGCCCCAATTTGGATGTTCTGCTGAACGTTCTCTCCTGATGCGATTTATAAAGGAGTTTTTATCATGAAAAAGGTAACCAAAGCTGTGATCCCCGCTGCCGGTCTTGGCACCCGTGTGCTGCCGGCCACCAAAGCCATGCCCAAGGGCATGCTGCCCATCGTGGACAAGCCCGCCATCCAGTATCTGGTGGAAGAGGCCGTGCGTTCCGGCATCACCGACATCCTGATCATTCTGGGCCGCAACCAGAGCATCATTGAGGATCACTTTGACCGCAGCCCTGAGCTGGAAGAAAAGCTGGCAAAGCCCGGCAAGGAAAAGGCTCTGGAAGAGTGCCTTGGCATCGCCAACATGGCAAACATCCTCTTTGTGCGCCAGAAGCAGACGCTGGGTCTGGGCCATGCCGTGAATACTGCCAAGGCCTTCACCGGCGATGATCCCTTCGTTGTCATCTACGGCGATGACGTGATCTGGGGCGAGGACCCGGTCT
>OGJJ01002504.1_pt1 | contig 11682 bp, 8 predicted proteins | sample 1572081 | NCBI WGS metagenome assembly OGJJ01 (sample SAMEA2582122, study PRJEB24529) | metagenome | biome: Human gut stool | place: China | collected 2011
GCAAGGCTTGTTGGAATCCTGTGCTTTTCCAGATCCCCGGCGGAGATCTGATCCTGTTCTATAAAATAGGATTGAAAGTAGCCGATTGGAGTGGTTGGCTGGTACGTTCTAAAGATGGTGGAAAAACTTGGAGCCAACGTGAACCGTTGCCCAAAGGTTTCTTAGGTCCTATTAAAAATAAGCCGGAGTATGTGGATGGCCGTATCATTTGTCCTTCCAGTACGGAAGGCGATGGAGGATGGCGTATCCATTTTGAAATTTCGGATGATAAAGGAAAGACTTGGAAGATGGTAGGTCCTGTAGAGGCGGAAATGAGTGTGCCTACAGCTTTGCGTAAGGCAAATGCGGCCAATGTAGACGATCAGGAAGGCGGTGAAGCCATAAAAGGAGAAGGCGAGAAGCCTATTTATGCTATCCAGCCCAGCATTTTGCGTCATAAGGATGGGCGTTTGCAGGTACTTTGCCGTACACGTAACGCACAGATTGCCACTTCATGGAGCAGTGACAACGGTGAAACATGGAGCAAAGTCACTTTGCTTGATGTTCCCAATAATAATTCGGGCACGGATGCCGTAACCATGAAAGATGGCCGCCATGTATTGATTTATAATGATTTCAGCACATTGCCGGGTACTCCGAAAGGGCCGCGTACACCGTTGTGTGTGGCGGTTTCGGATGATGGCATTCACTGGAAGAATGTAATGACATTGGAAGACAGCCCCATCAGCCAGTATTCTTATCCGTCCATCATTCAGGGCAAGGATGGCAAACTGCATGCCGTATATACCTGGCGCCGTCAGCGTGTGGCTTATAAAGAGTTGGATTTGAGCAAACTGAAATAATACAATTGTGGATAAAGGAATTCTTTGATAGAGAGTATTGGAGAATTTGAAAAAAACGGGTGTCTGAAATAAAAATCAGATACCCGTTTTTTTGAAAACAGACTCCCATTATCCGCCAATGAAAGCTCTTTCTAAAGATACAGAATATGAAATAATTATAAATAGAGTACAAACGTTTCTTATTATCGTCCTCCCTTTATAAAGAAAAGAATAAGTGACAGATTATTATGAAAAGCATTAGACTACTACTTTTACTGGCTTCCGGAGTAACTACGGGAGCATTTGCCCAGTCGGGCGGGCTGACGGATATGAGCCAAAGTCGTTTTGCCAAGATGGCCAATACGGAATTAGGTGCCGTGCATTGGACAGATGGCTTTTGGGGCGACCGTTTCAATGTATATAGCCATACCTCCTTGCAAAGTATGTGGGACACATGGAACAATCCCGATGTTTCGCATGGCTTCCGTAACTTTGAAATAGCTGCCGGTGTTTGCGAGGGCGAACATTGGGGACCTCCCTTTCATGACGGTGATATGTATAAATGGATGGAAGGGGTGGCTTCCGTGTATGCCGTCACGAAAGATCCCGAATTGGATAAACTGATGGATCACTTCATTGAACATGTGGTGAAAGCCCAGCGTGCGGACGGTTACATCCATACCCCTGTCATCATCGAGGAAAAGAATAAGGGGATTGACACTCATTCGGACAAACAGCAACAGACGGTAATTGGCACCAAAGTAGGAGGTGAGGACGAGAAAGGTGCATTTGCCAATCGTCTGAATTTTGAAACCTACAATTTGGGGCATCTGATGATGGCAGGTATCATTCATCGCCGTGCCACCGGAAAGACTACTTTATTCGATGCTGCCGTAAAAGCGACGGACTTCCTCTGTCATTTCTATGAAACCGCTTCTGCGGAACTGGCAAGAAATGCCATTTGTCCCTCCCATTATATGGGTGTGGTGGAAATGTACCGTGCTACAGGGAATCCCCGTTATCTGGAACTTTCCAAGAATCTGATTGATATCCGTGGAATGGTGGAAAACGGCACCGATGATAATCAGGACCGTATTCCGTTCCGTCAGCAATACAATGCGATGGGACATGCCGTGCGTTCCAATTACCTGTATGCCGGTGTGACCGATGTGTATGCCGAAACAGGAGAAGACCAACTGATGAAAAACCTGACCAGCATCTGGAAAGACATTGTGACCCGCAAGATGTATGTTACAGGAGCGTGCGGTGCGCTGTATGACGGCACTTCGCCGGATGGAACCTGCTATGAGCCGGACAGCATTCAGAAAGTACACCAAAGCTATGGCCGTCCTTATCAGTTGCCTAATAGTACGGCGCATAACGAGACCTGTGCCAATATCGGCAATATGCTTTTCAACTGGCGTATGCTGGAAGTGACGGGCGATGCCAAATATGCGGATATTGTGGAAACCGCCCTTTACAACAGTGTGTTGAGTGGTGTCAGTCTGGATGGAAAGAAATATTTCTATACCAACCCGTTGCGCATCAGTGCGGATTTGCCATACACACTTCGCTGGCCTAAAGAACGTACCGAGTATATCAGCTGCTTCTGTTGTCCGCCTAATACGCTGCGCACCGTTTGTCAAGCCCAGAACTATGCTTATACGGTGACTCCGAATGCGGTATATTGCAATTTGTATGGAGCGAATACACTGGCTACAACTTTGAAGGAAACGGGAAAGATCGGGCTGGTGCAAGAAACGGAGTATCCGTGGGAGGGTGCTGTGAAGCTGACTGTTACCGAAGCTCCGAAACCGTCAAAGAAGAAAGCGTTTTCTTTGTTCCTCCGTGTTCCTGACTGGTGCGAGAAGGCAACTTTGAAGGTAAATGGCGAACCGGTGCAAGGAACCTGGAAAGCGAATACATACGCCGAGGTAAACCGCATCTGGAAGAAAGGGGACTGTGTGGAATGGGTGATGGATATGCCTGTAAAATTGCTGGAAGCAAATCCGTTGGCCGAAGAAATCCGTAACCAGGTAGTGGTGAAACGTGGCCCGTTGGTCTACTGTCTGGAAAGTATGGATATAGAAGGCGGGCATAAGATAGACAATGTGCTGATACCTGCCGATATCCGGTTGACTCCGAAAAAAATAACCATCGAAGGCAGTCCGATTGTCGCATTGGATGGTACTGCCCGTCTGGTCGATGAAGTATCATGGAAAGATACCTTGTACCGCGAGGTAGGAAAGGCCGACAAACCGGTCCATATCCGTCTGATTCCTTATTATGCATGGGGAAACCGCGGAAAGGCTGAAATGACGGTATGGATGCCTTTGGCACGGACTAATCACTAACCACTTACCCCTAATTAGTTACAAATGAAAAAAATATTCATAACCACTACTGCGCTGCTGATAGCTTGTACACTGTCAGCAGCCGATTTGTTCGTATCTCCGGAAGGCAATGACCGGAATCCGGGTACCAAAGACTCTCCGAAAGCCACCCTTACAGCCGCATTGCGTCAGGCAAGGGAACTTCGTCGTCTTAATGATGAAAGTGTAAAAGGTGGCATCACCATCCATCTGGAGGCAGGTGACTACCATCTGTACGAACCCGTCTTTATCCGTCCGGAGGACAGCGGGACGGCAGCTTCACCTACCGTCATCACTTCGGATGGAAATGCCGTTCTGAATGGTGGGGTGGAAATCAGGAACTGGAAGAAGCAAGGAAAGTTGTGGGTAGCCGATGTCCCTATGTTTAACGGGCGTCCGCTGGATTTCCGGCAACTGTGGATCAATGGGCAAAAGGCTGTTCGTGCAAGGGATGTGGCAGACTTTGAAAAGATGTACCGCATCATCAACAACGACCCCCAAAACGAAATACTGTGGGTACCTGCCGCTGCTGTAAAGAAAATACAGAAGGCCCGATATGCCGAAATGGTCCTTCATGAAATGTGGTGTGTGGCAAATCTCCGTATCAAGTCGGTCGAAATACAGGGAGACAGTGCCGCCGTGCGTTTCCATCATCCTGAAAGCCGCATCCAGTTCGAACACCCGTGGCCGCGTCCTATGGTGACCAAGGATGGTCACAACTCGGCTTTCTATCTGACCAATGCCATGGAATTGCTGGATGAACCCGGCGAGTGGTATCACGACATTGAAAGCCGTAAAATATATTATTATCCTCGGAAAGGAGAGAAGATAAGCAAAGCCGTAGTTCCCGGCATCGAAACGTTGGTATGGGTGGAAGGAACGATAGACCGTCCGGTAAAGCACATCCGTTTTGACAATATTGCTTTCCAATATACCACCTGGATGCGTCCCTCTTTGCAAGGTCATGTTCCTCTTCAGGCAGGTATGTACATGACAGACGGATATAAAATCCGTCCTTCCATGATTCGTAAGAACAATCATAAGCTGGATAATCAAGGTTGGTTGGGCCGTCCGGCATCGGCAGTCGTAGTCAAGGCTGCCTGGGATATTGATTTCGAGAAGTGCCGTTTCCAGCATTTGGGCTCTACAGGCATTGATTATGAATGGGCCACCGATGGAGGACATATAAACGGCTGTCTGTTCCGTGATATTGCCGGGAACGGTATTGTAGCGGGCAGTTTCAGCCCTGCCGCTCACGAAACACATCTTCCATACGATCCTGCCGACCGTCGTGAGGTCTGTACCGGACTGACCATTTCCAACAATTATATCAATGATGTGACCAATGAAGACTGGGGCACTTTGGGCATTTGCGCCGGTTATGTCAGTGATATCAATATCGAGCACAATGAAATCAGTGATGTATCCTATTCAGGCATCAGTCTGGGATGGGGATGGACACGTACAGTAAACTGTATGCGCAATAACCGCGTGCACGCCAATCTGATTCATCACTATGCCAAGCACATGTATGATGTAGCCGGTATTTATACATTAGGTTCACAACCCCATAGCCGGATTACGGAAAATTGCGTTTCCGACATATTTTCACCCGGTTATGCACACGATCCCAATCATTGGTTCTATCTTTACACCGACGAAGGATCTTCATTTATCACCGTCAAGGACAACTGGACGGAAGGAGAGAAGTTCCTGAAGAACGCCAACGGTCCGGGCAATACATGGGAAAACAATGGTCCGATGGTGAACGACAGCATCAAGGCAAATGCCGGACTGCCCAAAGAATATAGCTATTTGAAGGAAAAATAAAACGTGATACCATTATGAAAAACAAACTTGCCACTTTAGTCGGAGCACTTGCATTGAGTGCTGCCGCCTCCGCCCAGACCTGGATCTGGTATCCGGGTGATTATGAGATATGGCTGGGCAACCGGATGAACAACCGCCGTACGGAACGCGGTGCTTTTTTCCCTCCCTTCTGGAAAACGGACAGCCATTATGTGGTAGTGGAATTCAGCAAGAAATTGGACCTGGCGGAACCGGAAGAAATCTTCATTGCCGCCGAAGGAAAATACAATGTGAAATTGGACGGCAAACTGCAATTCGGTATGCCCTCCACCTTGAAACTCCCCGCAGGAAAACACAGTCTGAACATCAAAGTGTGGAATCAGTCCACTCCCCCCACTATTTATGTGAAAGGAAAAACCGTAAATACGGATAAGACCTGGAAAGTAACCTACGAAGACAAGGAATGGATAGACGAAAGCGGAAAAGCCAGTGATACTTCTGCCACCGTTTATATGGATGCAGGGTGTTGGAACTTTGACGGAGCCACCCAACTGCCTTCCAAGTTTTCATTGGCCAGAAAACCGATGAAAGCAGTTTCCTCCACTCCCCGGAAAGAAGGGGTATTGTACGACTTCGGAAAAGAGACCTTTGGTTATATCACTCTGAAAGAGGTAAAGGGAAAAGGAACGATCCATATCTATTACGGTGAAAGTCCTGAAGAAGCCTTGGATACGGAATATTGCGAAACATTGGACAAATTGCTGGCAGAGCCGGGGCAGATAACCGATCTGGCCATCCGGAATACACGGAAACTATACGATGAATACACGTTGGACAACAGCAAGGCCTTCCGTTATGTCTATGTCACTTGCGATCCGGGAGTAACGATACAGGACGTTTCCATGCAATACGAATACCTGCCCGAAGAGTACCGGGGCTCATTCAAATGCAATGACGAAGAGCTGAACCGCATCTGGGAAGTAGGAGCATACACCATGCACCTTACTACCCGTGAATTCTTTATCGACGGCATCAAGCGCGACCGTTGGGTATGGAGTGGCGATGCCATCCAGAGTTACCTGATGAACTACTATCTGTTCTTCGATAATGAAACCGTGAAGCGTACCATCTGGCTGCTTCGCGGAAAAGACCCTGTGACCAGCCACAGCAATACCATTATGGACTACACCTTCTATTGGTTCCTCAGTATTTACGATTACTATATGTACTCCGGTGACAAAGACTTTGTAACCCAACTCTATCCGCGTATGCAAAGCATGATGGACTATGTATTGGGACGCACCAATGCCAACGGTATGGTGGAAGGCATGACCGGTGACTGGGTATTCGTAGACTGGGCAGACGGTTATCTGGACAAGAAAGGCGAACTCTCCTTTGAGCAAGTCTTGTTCTGCAAGAGTTTGGAAACCATGGCGCTTTGTGCCGGTCTGGCCGGCAATACGGCAGACAAAACCAAGTATGAGAAACTGGCTTCCGCTTTACGTTCCAAGCTGGAACCCGCTTTCTGGAATGAGCAGAAACAGGCGATGGTACACAACCGCGTTCAGGGCAAGCAGAGTGAGTCCGTTACCCGCTACGCCAATATGTTCTCTGTCTTCTTCAATTATCTGAATGCCGATAAACAGCAGACCATCAAACACACCGTATTGCAGAATGACAGTATTTTGAAAATCACCACTCCTTATATGCGTTTCTATGAACTGGAAGCACTGTGCGCCTTGGGCGAACAAGAATCGGTGATGAAAGAAATGAAAGCCTATTGGGGCGGTATGTTGAAAGAAGGAGCTACCAGTTTCTGGGAGAAATACAATCCCGAAGAAACAGGTACCCGGCATCTGGCCATGTACGGACGTCCATACGGCAAAAGCCTCTGCCATGCATGGGGAGCCAGCCCCATCTATTTGCTGGGCAAATACTATCTGGGAGTAAAACCCACCAAACCCGGTTACGAGGAATACTCCGTCACCCCTTGTCTGGGCGGCTTGAAATGGATGGAAGGAACCGTGCCCACTCCATACGGCAATATCCATATCTATATGGATAAGAAAGAGATCCGTATCAAGTCCGACGGCGGAAAGGGAGTGCTGAACATTCCAACCCGGAAAGGAATGAAAGCCATGACCATAGAACCCGGAGAAGAACAAGTCTTCAAATACTGATGGAATAGATCAAAAAAAAGGTGATACCTACCTTCCCAGGCGGGTATCACCAACACTGTTTCGTAAGTTCCCGTTATCCGCTGATAACAGTACTTACCTCTGATCTAACATTAGTTTTCTTATGGGCTTCCGCCTGTATCACTACATTAGGAAGCGGAGATTCTACATCTTGGAAAAAAGTATCTTCCAAAAGCTTCGCTTTTTAGTCTCTTCTTTATTACCTGAACTTTGATAAATATCTTCGTATCCCCATTTGTCATGGATCATTCTGTAAATCATCCCCCATTCGGGCAGTCCTCCCAGATTACGGTCATCAATAAACAAATCCGCCTTCAGTTTTCTGGAGTAATGATTACTTTCCAGGGTTTCTTCCGCATAATTGCTGTTTACGGCATAAAACTCCAGTCCACGCTCCCGGCAGAAATCCACGGCCTCCTGTAATAATTCACCTTCCCGCACACTCCACAGGATAAGGCGATGCCGTTCCTGTTGTAGTTTTTTCAGCGTTTCTATGGCAAATGGTAGTTCCCTGCCTATTTCGGGATATTTATGCTCCACTATTGTGCCGTCAAAGTCAACTGCTATAATCATTCCTTATATTTTCGAAAATTCTTTAATACGCTGCTCCTCTGCCAGTCTGCATATCAGCAGGGTTCCCTCTTTCTCGGCTATGATATACCCGTCCAGTCCTTGTATTACCGCCTGTTTCAAATGCGGTGTGTGTACAATGCAGTTATTGCATTCATACAATCGGACATTCTCGCCTACAACGGCATTGTTCCGTTCATCTTTGGGCAGCAAGGAATGCAATGAGCCCCAGCTACCCAGATCAGACCATCCGAACTCTGCCGGCAATACATAAATCCGTTCCGCTTTTTCCATTACGGCATAATCTATGGATATACTTTCACAAGCAGGGAACAGCTCTTCTATGGTTTCTTTCTCTCTTTCGGTATAGAACTCCGGATAAATCCTGTCGAACACCTCGGCAATGCCCGGTGCATAACGGCGTATAGCCTCTTCTATGGTCTTTACATTCCATACAAAGATCCCTGCATTCCAGAAATAATTCCCGGCGTCCACATAGTGCCGTGCCGTTTTCAAGTCCGGTTTCTCTTTGAATTCATCCACTTTCCGTATATCCTGATCCACCTCTTCTCCCGCGGCTATATATCCGTATCCCGTTTCCGGGCGGCAAGGTCTGATACCTATGGTTACAATAGCCTTGCTTTGATCTGTCATCAGCAGTGCCTTGGCTATCACCCGGCGGAATTCATCCGTATTGATAACCAATGCATCCGCAGGAGTCACTACGATATTGGCGTGCGGGTGGTGTTTCTTGATTTTCCAGCAAGCGTATGTGATGCAGGGTGCCGTGTTACGTGCAACCGGCTCCGTCAGTATATGATGAGGCGGCACGGATGGCAATTGTTTCCTTACCGTCTCCTTATACTTATCCGAAGTCACTATCCATATATTATCCGGAATGCACAACCCTTGAAAGCGTTCCACTGTCAGTTGTATCAGGCTTTTGCCACATCCCGTCACATCAATGAACTGTTTGGGACATTCCGGCGTACTCATGGGCCAGAAGCGGCTTCCTATGCCGCCTGCCATGATAACGATATGAGTTTCCATAACACGTATGCTCTTTATTTCTTTTTATATTCCAGATACCATTGGTACATCTTGTGCACCCCTTCCTCTATGTCTATTTTGTGATGCCATCCCAGTTCATGCAATTTGGTCACATCAGTCAGTTTGCGCATGGTTCCGTCCGGTTTCTCCGGATTGAATGTAATGCTGCCTTTATATCCCGTTTCCTTTACTATCAGATGAGCCAGGCCGGCGATGGATATTTCTTTTCCCGTGCCGATGTTGATGTGGCAGTTGCGTATCTCTTTTGTGCCGGGACGGTAAGTATCTTTAAAGTCCACATGCTCCATGATGAAAACACTGGCATCCGCCATCTCCTCACTCCATAAGAATTCGCGCAGCGGCGTGCCTGTTCCCCACAGTTCCACCCCGTCCTTGCTGATGCCGTAGCTTTTCAGGACAGCCAGTATCTCCTCTGTTCTGCTCTCCCCGTTTATACCTTCCACCGGGCGCATATCCAGATCATAGCGTATGTTCTCCCAGTCACCCTCGTTCAGGCATTTGGCAAGATGTATTTTCCTGATCATGGCAGGCAGTACATGGCTGCGTTCCAGGTCGAAATTATCATTGGGGCCATACAGGTTCGTAGGCATTACAGCGATATAGTTGGTACCATATTGCAGGTTGAAACTCTCGCACATTTTCAGCCCCGCTATTTTGGCGATGGCGTATGGCTCATTCGTATATTCCAGCGGGGAGGTGAGGAGAGCATCCTCCTTCATGCTGTGCATCTCTGGGATAAATGCAGGTACTTCCCAGAAACAATAATTTCTTCACTCCGTGACGGAAGCTTTCCCCTATCACGTTCTGTTGTATTTGCAGGTTCTTGTAGATAAAGTCCGCCCTGTATGTGCTGTTTGCCATGATACCTCCCACGTGGGCGGCGGCAAGGATTACATATTCCGGTCTTTCTTGGTCAAAGAAGTCCTTTACGGCAACTCCGTCCAGCAAGTCCAGTTCCTTGTGGCTTCTGCCGGTCAGGTTGGTGTAGCCCTTTTCTTGCAGGTTACGCCAAATAGCGGAGCCCACGAGTCCGTGGTGCCCTGCTATATAAATTTTGGCTGATTTCTCCATTGAAATTCTTGACTAATGATTTAACAGCTTGCTTTGAGATGAAGTTTCTTCACGAATTTCATATCGTGTTTCACCATGATTTTCACCAGTTCCTCGAATGAAGTCTTGCGGGGATTCCATCCCAGTAACGTTTTGGCTTTGGTAGGATCTCCCAGTAATTGTTCCACCTCTGCCGGGCGGAAATATTTGGGATCCACCTCTACCAGCACCTTGCCTGTAGCTGTGTCAATACCTTTCTCGTTCACACCTTCACCTTCCCAGCGCAAGTCGATGCCCGCTTCCTTGAAAGCAAGGGTGGCAAATTCGCGTACAGTGTGATATTCTCCGGTGGCTATAACAAAGTCTTCGGGCGTATCGTGTTGCAGAATCAGCCACATACATTCCACATAGTCTTTGGCATATCCCCAGTCGCGCAGGGAGTTCAGATTCCCCAAGTACAGTTTATCTTGGAATCCTTGTGCGATGCGTGCCGCCGCCAGGGTAATTTTCCGGGTAACAAAAGTTTCGCCCCGGCGTTCACTTTCGTGATTGAACAAAATACCGTTTACGGCAAACATGCCATAGCTTTCGCGGTAATTCTTGGTTATCCAGAAACCATATTGCTTGGCTACTCCGTATGGAGAACGGGGATAGAAAGGAGTGGTCTCTTTCTGAGGAACTTCCTGCACCAGTCCGAAAAGTTCCGAAGTAGATGCCTGATAAATCTTGGTTTTCTTTTCCAGCCCCAATATACGTACCGCCTCCAGCATGCGCAGCGTACCTACCGCATCCGCTTCCGCTGTGTATTCGGGCACGTCGAAGCTTACTTTTACATGGCTTTGTGCGGCCAGATTATAAATCTCGTCAGGTTGTACGGACTGTATGATACGTATCAGTGAGCTACTGTCCGTCATATCCCCCCAATGCAGGTTCACCAGTCGGTTCTGCTTCATATCCCGTACCCATTCGTCCAGATACAGATGTTCTATACGTGCAGTGTTAAATGAAGAAGAACGTCTCAGGATACCATGTACCTCGTATCCTTTTTCTATCAGGAACTCGGCCAGGAACGAACCGTCCTGTCCTGTGATACCTGAAATCAATGCTACTTTTTTACTCATATTTTGTATTATTCTAGAAAAAATGTTTTATTCCATAGAGCCGCCGCCATGCATACTTGCGCTTTGGTTGGTATAAATAAAGTCTGTTCCCAAGTAGTGTTTCACTTTGGCAACTGCTTTTTTGCCGGCAATAGAGAAAGTGTACTCTTTTTCTACATATTTGGCTTTGCAAGAGAAATACAGAATATAGTCACCGCTTACGTGGGCTGTAAAGGTTTTGTTTACGGTGTATACACCTTCCGATCCACCTTCTTGTGCGGCTATGGCAGCTTTCACCAATGAAAGAGCACCTTCATCCAGTCCGGATGCAGAGATTTCCCATCCTAATTTGGCAGTATAAGGAATATCATAAGTAGTAGCGCTCATATTTCCTGCGTTACTGTAACTGTCTTCTTTCAATATTTCATCGTTCTTGGTTTCGCTGACATTCTTTTCACTCTTTACACGGATAGAATAATCCTGATTCAGAGAACTTCCCTTTTTGATGGCAGCTATGTAGCTGTTGGTCGCTTTATCAAAAGCGGCGTCGGCATATTTCTTCCAGTCACCGATAGCACGTGCGTTAGTCTTTTCGTATACCTCTACTTCGTCAAAATAATAATCGCTGGAACTAGCATTGGCTACAGACAAGGTAACATCCTGATTTAGGGCTGCATCCTGGCTGGAACTG